>Ga0099824_1000459_pt1 | contig 47738 bp, 18 predicted proteins | sample SiratrowhiteBW_FD_76837 | JGI IMG/M metagenome (GOLD analysis project Ga0099824, IMG submission 76837) | Root nodule microbial communities of legume samples collected from California, USA - Siratro white BW | ecosystem: Host-associated > Plants > Roots > Nodule | place: USA: California... | reverse complement strand
TATATATATTTTTTTTTTATTTTTTAATTAATTAAAATATGGATAATACTATTAAAAAAAATTTTTATTTTTTTTTTTTTTTTTTTTTTGAACGGCTAATGAAACTTCTAGTGAGCAACGCCATATTAAGGAAAATGGAATGGTGGATTCGTTCGGCTTGAGCTTAGCAAATTAGAAATGATAATAGTCTTCAAAGATACACAGAAAAAATAAGGACAAGAATAAGATGATGGTAAAATGATTCAAATGTGTTTATATTTTAAAAGATATATATCATGTCACTTTTAATGTGTAAACAGGGTATACAATAATTTTATGTTAATATAATTGTTTTAGACACAATTCAAGTGAAAAGATTTTTAATTTATTAATGAGTTTTCCAAATAAGTTATTGAATTTAAAATTGTTTGATATTATAATAGTTTGTAGGAATTATATTGGTATGATAATTTAATCATTCATCTCTCACTTTAACATACTCTTATTCAATTCATAAATTGTTAACTACTTTAAAAGTCAATACAGAAATAATTTGCAGTGATAGTGTAAAAAAATGCGTTGTTACAATAACTATTTTAAAAGTCACTTTTAAATGTTTTATTGATTTATTTCAATTTTTATTCCCTATAATTTATAAATATTTTCATTAAAAAAAAAAGACATTATGCTAACATAAGAATGTGCCATGTCAGCAATACTGCGTCATCTTAAAAATAAGGAAGCCAAAAAGAAATACTTTTACTGAACTAAAAATAAAAAAAAAAAAGTTACAGGAACGAAAGTAAAAATTTATGTGAACTAGAAAAAGAAAAGGACATATTAATAAACACAAAGAATAATTAAGTCTTAATGTAATGCACTAATTTAAATAAAAATTAATCTAAAAATTGAAAATGTAAAATTTAATAAACTTAATAGTCTCACCTTTTTTTAAATATTTCTCTGATTTTTGCTTGAAAGATTGGCACATTATATAAACACTTTATACTCTAATACACCATATACATTATTATTATTATTATTATTATTATTATTATTATTATTATTATTATTATTATTATTATTATTATTAATTTCTAAAAAAATTAAACTCAAAGAAATGATCAATTTCTTTTACAAAAATGAAAAATAACAATATTAAATTTTAAAGACGAAAACCTTAATCCAGTGAATTTTATTTTAATTGTATGTATATTTCTTATATAATTTCTATATAATATTTCATAAACATTGAAGTCACTGTAAATATTGTCCCAGAATTGTGGTGAACTAAACATTACTCTCATAATAACTGAAACTAGAGTTATATTTAGGAGTGATTCCTTGTACCACTGTAATCGAAGAGAATAAGGTACAAGTTACGTGGTTTCTCTCTTCAGATCTCTCTTACTCTTTCACTCTCACTTCTCACGAGTTTTTAAAGTCCCACAAACTTTCGTTACTTCTCAAAACATTGACAACGTCGTGCTGAATTACTGCATCTTTTCTTACTTCCCCACTCTGCAGCTTCATTTTCTGCAAAATGGATCCGTCGCCATTGCTGTTTAGCCACCTCAAGGTTCTTTTTTTCTTGCTGATTATGAGTCTCTAGACTTTGAATTTTTCTGGGTCGTGGGTGCAATTTTGTTTTTGAATTTTTTTGATGGCTTGTATTTATTTGAATCTCACCAGGGTGCAGACCCGTTCTTCCTGCTAGCGGGACCTAATGTGATTGAATCAGAGGATCACATTCTGCGGATGGCAAAGCACATCAAAAGCATTGCATCTGAGTATGTAGTTATCTTTATTTATGATTAATGTGTTTTTGTCGATAGGAAAATAAATGCCATTTGATGGAAATCCATTATGGAACTGCTACTGTAGCACTATGAATTGTCAAACACTTATTAGGTGTTGATACTATAAAATAGATTATTTGGCAACTCAACTTAGATGTTTCCTATTCAGGAGAAAAAGATGGATACTGGAGTAATACTCCTTGGTTTGAAGCCAACTTCTATTTTGTCTTCAGTATGAAGTTCAATGATTAGTAGATGTGATGTTAATTGTTGATGGCTAACAAGAATATATGTGTCTTTCAGAGTTGGAATACCTTTGGTTTTCAAGTCAAGCTTTGACAAAGCTAACCGAACATCATCAAAATCATTTCGTGGCCCAGGGATGGTTGAGGGATTGAAGGTTCATATTTCTGCTATTCTGTTATGATAATATCCCTTGTGGTTGGTATCTTGAGGATTCTAGGTGTTGTAATTATCCAATAACATGAGACTATATTAGATCTGTGTAAATTTTTCATGACTTCAGTTACATATGAGTAACCTAAAATTCTCTTATCCTAAACTAAACCCAAAAGATAGCTTGAGAGGCAGGGGTGTTTAGTTTCCAAATCATAGTAAGGGGTACTTTAGCCATATATCTTGCTAATGATTTTAACACGGTCCTTTATATTTTTTGTGGTTCTATCTATCCTCGAGATTCTGGAGTTAAATGTTGTCAGAGTTGGAGGTAGCATCGTACACTTTATTGCAGGGTCTTGAGAAATATCATCTTTCTAGGTCCATTGTAAGGACTTTCAAGGTTCTGAATTAGCAATGATGTCTCCTTGCAGTGCCAAAAGAAAAAGATACTGTACTGGTACTACTAGATTTGAAGTCATCTTTCTAGTATGTGGGAGTTATACAGAAGTCTTACTTAGGAAGGAATTATTTTATGACCTATATAGCCATTGACATGGGCACTGGTACAGTAATAGACATTTAGTGTGTTTGTTTAAAATGTAAGTTGTATTTGTGCTGGATAAAGCTATTTTATCCTAGTTGAATGTTTTCCTTTTCTTATTTTTCTGTTTTATTCTCAGATACTCGAGAAGGTTAAAATAGCTTATGACATCCCTATAGTGACAGATGTGCATGAGACCATCCAGGTAAAGTATTTAGTTTTATTGAATTCATATTTCATGGCCTTCTTGCAGGGTTTGAGGATCATGTATAGTCTAACATTATTTGGCATACCAATCAGACTAGTTGATTTTAAATATATGTTGTTTCAAAAGGATATCATTATATGTTTGCTAGTGCTGAAATAAGAAAATAGCAAAATGTTTTCTTAAGTGCTTTGACGAATGGAATGTGAGCATCGTGAAATAGTTGATACCTTGTGTGAATTCTTGTATGTTCTTTCCCCTTGTGTTATGTAGAAACAGTAACTTGAAAAATATTTTGCTTGGATCTTTCATTGGTATGAAACTATATCTTGTAAATCCAAGCTTGGCTCTCTTATTATCACTGATATTTTCCTTAACAATTTGTTGTACGCATCTAAAAATTTGAAAATTAAAATGGTTAGCACCTTTATTATTAATAATTTTGTAATATTATCATATTGAATAATCAAATTTATTATTCCAGTTTATAATTTGTGGATTGTGTGTGTTATTTGATATGTTAGATTCTGACTCATAATCTACATTGGACATATATATATTTTTTGCCAGTGTGAAGCAGTTGGCAGAGTTGCAGATATCATTCAGATTCCCGCGTTCTTGTGCCGCCAAGTAAATAGTTATTGCATTCAATTTCAATATCCATTATAATTAGCGGTTACAATTTAGTTTATGTGTCAACTTTACTTGTTTCATTCATTTTGCTTCTAATCACAGACAGATCTTCTAGTTGCAGCAGCCAAAACTGGGAAAATTATCAACATTAAGAAGGGCCAGTTCTGTGCTCCTTCTGTTAGTATACTATCCAAGTTTATGAGTTACAATTTCTATAGTTAGCAATGACTCAACTGAAGCCTCGGAATTAGTGTCTCCTGATTTTTACCATTATTATTTCATTGTTTTCATGTCTGTAGGTCATGTCAAATTCAGCTGAAAAGGTTCGGTTAGCTGGAAATCCTAATGTGATGGTTTGTGAGAGAGGAACAATGTTTGGATACAGTGAGTAAATAGCAAAGGTTTTCTGTATGTTTCTGAATTATGTGAATCTTGCAAGAACCATTCAATAATTGATGATTGATTGCTTTTATGTGGAGAAAATTATTGCTTTTCCTTTCATTCTCTAATGCTTCATGTCTAGAGCATTTTGCTGTACTGCAAGATGTGATTTCACTAATAAAATCCTATTAAGAGATGCTAGCTATTGTTATATCCCCACCTGTTGTATTTTCATAGTAGTCTTGTGTTCTTTTTACCTGTCTAATTTGAAATTGAAATCTCAATTTTGTTTTATAATCTGTTATCCGCCTTCTTGGCCTCTCATTTTAATCAAAACTTTTAATGTGTATATGATGTATAATATTGCCTTAGAAAAGCAATCATTGAAATGAGTTGCCTTATGCATTTTTCTTTACAAAACCCAGAATTAACTAAAATCTTCTCCTTTTTTCATGCAGATGATTTAATTGTTGATCCACGTAACTTGGAGTGGATGAGAGAAGCCAATTGTCCCATTGTAAGTAAACCTTTCTTTTATAGTATGTTTTAGGATAATTTATTTGAATATTTATATCCTTTCTTATTGAATGAAAGGTTAAAGTGGAGAGAAGGGCATTTGCTTCCAGCAGCTTTTCTTGATGGCATGTCTCAATCATTTATTTATGAAAATATTTTGAATGACAAATCCCTGTGAACACAAGCAACCTGATATATAGCTTTTCATATGGAAAATGTTGCTTCAATTTCTCTCAAGCTCGCATCTCTCCTTCCTCTCCAACTCACATTGACTTAGGATACAGTTGATTCCAGCGCTCCTGAAAATATTTTTTTTCTTCGGCTAGATATATTATCCAAGTTTTAACATGTAGATGACTTTCATCAAGAGTCTATAGTAATATCCTTAAAAAGCTGGAACTAGAGTATTTTATTTTGAATATAAAATTCAAGGCATTGATTCTTGTGTGGTTTAAAGGACCTAATTCATTTTTTTGTGTGGTTTAGAGGTATATCATTTATTTACTCAATTGATGAATTAAAAAAGAAGTAAACCAGAGTGCATGCATTTATTTTAGTATTTATAAGAGTGAGACTTAATTTAATTCTTTACTATTCCCTTATTACAAAGAACTATTCTTCTACGCTGTTTTTTGCACCGATTTGAATTTCCTCATGGTAAGTTTCTTGCACCTGTCTCTGATGCTTTTGGTTTTTGGAAATCCAAATATTTGATATTGGTGTTTGCCTCAGGTAGCTGATATAACACATTCGCTGCAACAGCCTGCTGGAAAGAAGGTATGTTAACTATTGTTGACTCCCATATTTGTTTGATATTAACTTCATTTTGAACTGTATATTTCACGTGATACTATTTTAGCTTGCAACATTTTAAGCAACATAAAATAGTGGGATAAACCTTATTGCGGTAGTATTGGTGTTGACGGTATCTGTTAGAATATTTGAATTGTTAGTTTACTTTCCAAGTCTTATTATGTTATCAGTTTTATTGGGCTATAGGCTTATATTAGTTTGCTACACTAGAACGTAACATGGAGATTACTAGTAAAACTATGCAAGTAGGGTTGCTTGCAGTTTGTGTTTTAAAACACGGCACCTTAATCTTCTGTCAACCATTGGCAAGTTTTTCTCCCTTTCACTTTCACATCAATTATCTCAATTTCATCTGTCTCTTTTATATATTTGCATTGGGCATGTTGGTACGTGAATATAGCATAGGCGAAATGTCACTCCATTAATTTCGCTGGGAGAATTACAGATCACAGTTTTCAGATTTACAATGCCAAAAATTCATGCATTGCTTTTATGCTTTGCTGATTTATGAGGAACTGAGAATCATTTAGAATCTTTGACCATTAAGATTTTCACTCGCTGAGTTTGTTCTATAAACCTTTATGCTATGCTGCATTGAAATGTTTTAAGTATATTGGCGTCTCTCACAATCTTTAAATATGTTTTTATTTTTGAAATGAACTTTAATATCTGACTTTTATAGTTCAAGCTTTTCATTGACATTCTGAAATGACCTTTCCAAATCTTACACCAGTTTGGTTGGATTAAGATTCTGCTTTCATGTATAGTTGGATGGGGGAGGTGTTGCAAGTGGAGGTCTTCGAGAACTAATACCTTGCATTGCAAGGACAGCAGTTGCCGTTGGAGTGGATGGGATCTTCATGGAGGTATGGAATAGCCGATGCCATTTATAATTTACTGGTATTCTTTAAAAGAAGGTATTTTAGAGTAATATTTCAGCTATATAATTATCACTTGCGATTCCAAGATCTTATATTCAAAGAGTATCTTTATGTGTTTTGTCTATCACTGAGCTTCTAAAAGCTTTCTTGGGCTTTCAGGTGCATGATGATCCACTGAATGCTCCTGTTGATGGACCAACACAGTGGGTGAGTTGTTGCTTTTCGCAGTTATCCAGATTAATAAACATAACTTTCTCAACATTTGTTTCCCTTTGGATGTTCCCTGTAATTTTTTTTTTTCAAATAGGGCACTTAATGAACTCTGTTCAAAATCCTCTTATTTGACAGCCTTTGCGCCATTTGAAGGAGCTACTTGAGGAGCTTGTAGCTATTGCTGTAAGTTGTTACTTGAAATTTATGATTCTAAGTTCCATGATATAACCTCTAAATAGGCAATTGGGACGAGTCTTCATACCTCTAGTGCCTAGGAAATATCTTATTGTAAATATATAAAATCTTGTTTGTTATTAAATATCTTGCCAACAAAGATTATAATAAATACTCTTAGGATACATTTCGAACTCATACTATTCTGTTTTGTGATTGGGAGGTCGGTTGATGAGATTGGTGCGTCAAGAAGGTTAGGGTTCTGGTTATGAGATCAATGGTATATCTGTTTTTGATTATTAAGTTAGATCTTCAACAAGCTGATTTTGTAACTCTCGTGAGTGAATCCTAAGTTAGTCTTGGAGATCAGAAGACTTATACAAATAATTAAAAGGATTGAGCTTCTCAGTTTTCTATCAGTATAAAAATTTAATGGACTTAATATGATTGGTCCTTATATTATAGTGCAATATAAATTTGAAAATAAACTCCTTTTGAGTTCAATTTTTACAAGAGTACATTACATGGAAAAATTTTATCCTGTAACGCTCAACCCTTTTTACCCTGTGTTGGTATGTAAGTAGAGGTGGTGAAACAATGTCAAACTAGTTTTCAGTTGGGTTAGAGTCAAAAGAAGCCAAAATCATCAGATGACAACGAGGATAACCTGTTGAATGGAAGCAGGAGTTTTCATGGAGAACAAGAAAAAGGGTGTATCCTCATAAAATGTGACATTTGTTGAGATATTGTATCTTTTGGAAGTTGGAGAATAACATTTGTATCCTTTTTGAAGGGAGAATATCCCAAGAAAACACATTAGAGACATTATGAACAAAACAAGTACAATCAAACACCTTACGAGAGGCATCAAATAAAAGATTTGGAAAAATAATGAAGTGAGAAATTTGATTTTCAAGAAAGGAAGAAGACATTCTATTTATTGAAAAACAAGCAGTCAAAACTACATCTCCCTAATTATGTGCAAAAACATTTGTATTCAACATTAGAGAGCGTGCAGTTTCAATGAGATGTCTATTTTTTCCTCTCTACAATGCCATTTTATTGTGGTATGTAAGGACATGTGGACTGATTTAAAATACCATGTGATGATAAGATGGTAAAAAATTCAATAGAAAAATATTATTTAGCACTGTCATCTTGGAAGAGTTCAATTATTTTTTAAAATTAGTTTTTAAAATTAGTTTTTAATCTCGTTAAAGAAGGACATGAACACAAACAAAGGTTCAGATATATATTTCATTCAATAAATTCAAGTACAATAGAAGAATTCATCAATACATGTTGCAAAATATCTAAAGCCAAAAATGTGACAACTAGGTCTCCAAATATCTGAATGAATGGTAGAGAAAGCTGTGTTACATCTTTTTTCAGTTTGTTCTGGAAATGAAGACTAAACAGTTTTCACAGTTGACATGATTCACATTCTAACACTTGAGTTTTGTCATGGTAATAGTAGGAATAGCAAAAAACGGAGATTGTTTGTGAATCTTGCGATTTAGAATACAAAATGATTCTCTCCAAAATATAATTTTTTATACCATGATTAGGTCTAGTATGAGAATGTTAAAGTGACCATACATGTACTTTTCTGCCAAAAATTAAAACAATAAGCTGCCTTGTAGTTTTGAACTTGAATTCGACTAACTCCAATTTGATATATTTTAGAAGGTAAGCAAAGGGAAGCAACAGTTCAAAATTGATCTCACGCCATTTCGTGAATAATGGTAAGAAATGTTTGTTTTTCACTATATATTCATTTATGTCTTTGTTTCTCCAGCTAGTTAAGGTTCCTTTTTCTTTGTTGATTTTTGACTAAAATTATAACCTGCATACTGTGAAGAAGTATGTGATTTCACATCTTATTGTGAAAGCATGTTCTAAAGGCATTTTGAGAGGGTCTAAACGCAAAGATTTTATGCACTACATGAAATATCCATTGATAAAGACAAAATCAAAATTGAGCTTTAAAGTCAATCAGTTGTATCAGTTATCCTTGAACTTCAATAACACATTGACCAATCGCTAAATTGTTATCAAACATACGTAAACATCGAAATGAGGTTTTAGAAAACCAGAAACTTCTAATGAAAACACGACATGGAATGCAACATATTAATGATGAATTTACAACTAATTATCCTATCGTGATTTGAGTGAAATCAGAAGTGCTTTTTACCTATTTTAAAGTATCAATGCATACACTAATCCGAACTTTGTTTGCAGGTGATGGTTTTCAGTTATGCTGAATATGATTATGTGAGTACTGAATCGTATAAGATTGCTCAAAGTTGAATACAAAACTGTCTTCTCTCACAAGGGCCTTATAAGGAGATCTAGTTTATCTTAAAAATATTATTTGACATTCCATGCTTGTTACTCTGAAGTGGTAACACTGCCAACTAATGTTGGGCAGATATCATTTGTAGCCTAAATCATGTTAGTTGATAAAGTTGAGACAATTAAATACTATTTATTAACTAAGTTTATTATCAGGAAATTAGTTTATTATTTTCTGTCAGTTGTCCCAAGTACTTTCTTGAACATTTTCAAGCCACTACTAAAATATCTAAAAGTAAGTTGGGCTCTAGTGTACATAAAGTAAGGCAATTGCTTCTTGCACCCCCACATTTGCTTCATGCACCCATTAGAATATGTGAATGGACATTTATAGTCTTGTTAATGACGACAGAAGAGGTTAGGATATTCTAGAAAATTTTTTTCTGAAAGAGACTGGGGTAAAATGTTTTACGGAAAACATTTTTTGTAAAAGATTTTTATATTATGAAAAATGTTTTTTTAAGAGAATTTTGTATTATAAAAAACGTTTTCCGTAAGAAAATTTTGTATTATGAAAAATATTTTTCGTAAGAGAGTTTTTACGAAAAACGTTTCTATAATACAAAACTCGGTCCTCACATCCCCTCTTTCGGAAAATATTTTTCATAATACAAAAATTTATTACGGAAAACATTTTTTGTAAGACATTTTATACAAATCCATTTTGGAATTCGTTTTTCGGAACCTATTCTCAAGATACGAATATTTAAACAACCTTATACCCATTCTGTACCCCTACGCACTCATGATGATGCTGCCAGATAAGGTTTTTTGTAGCACCCACCACCACAGTCGTCAGAGAACGTCCACACCACTTAACATCCATTACACCACTCTTCTTCGGAGTACTCTGACAAGGGTGTTTTTGATATTATGATATTTTGATGGAATGCAGGAAGCAAATGTGGGGTGTAAGAAGCATTGCCTAATTTTAGCCACGTAGTTAAGGATGTTCTTTCGGTCATTTCTTTTTGCACCGTATAATCGGAAGTCAAAAATAACTTTACGATGTTCATTTCAGAAGACATATTTTGCATATTTTTCTTTGGATTGTGTAATTTGTAAAAAACTTTTAAATTACATAATCCAAAATTAAAAAAAGGTGATTATTAAATTGTACACTTTAAAAGACACTCTCGAAATATATAATATAGAATATCTTTTTATGAAAAAATGATTTCTTGACTATGTAATCATAAAACTTGTTTTTTCTTTTTAATGTAAAAAATGATTTCTAGATTATATAATATGAAAGATAAAAAAAATTCTGGATTACATGATTTGAAAATAAAAAAAAAATAATTTTTAAATTGTGTAATTCATAAGTTTTTATTATGAATTAAATTAACTTTTAGATATTAAATTTATTTATTTTTAAATATTTTTTATATTTAGGGAGGTGCAATCTATACAAGTAGGATAAGTTTAAAGATTTTAATAATGAATATTTTAAATGTTATATTCAATATGATTTTATTGAACGACGTTGTAAAATGTTTTTCACTTATTCGTAAAATTGAAATTCAATTGACAATATCTTAAAATAAGGAGGATCATGTGTCTTGTCTAACGTGAAGTTATTGGAGGGTAAGTAAAGAAAAAATTCCTTTAAGAAAAATACGACATTATTGTAAGAAAGAGAACAAAATTTTGAAAATAATGAACATTGACCTGCTTGCTTTAGAACGGGATAGAATATTGATTTTTTTTAAGGAAATGAATGGAATAAGAGGTTAAGTATTGTTGGACTATGATTGATTGAGAAGGTGGGACGAAAAAGAATAAAACGTAATGCTTTATTCTTTAAAGACGACTTGATATTTCTTAAATTTGTTATTAAAAATATTTCTTAATGTTTCTATTTGATTTTTATATTTTTTTATTATTTTTCTTATTGTGTAATAGAAATGTTTAATAACTTGTGCAAGAAGATTTATAAAATTATGATATGCTAAATTATTTTTCTTTAATTTTTATTGTGACACCTAACTTCCCTAATATTAACCTAAAATGTTTAATACTCTCAACCTTGTTAAGATCCCACCACCTATCCTATACCATGTTGTCAAATAATACTAATACAAACTTCTTTTTCTTATAATCAAAATTCTCCACACACAAAGCACAAAGAAATTCTAAAACTCTCTTTTTCTGAAATTCTTGTTGCTAGTTGTAGAAGATAGAGTGATAAGAAGAAAAGATGAAAAAGGGTGAACATATTTTGTGCTTGTGTATGTCTCATTGTTAAGAGAAGAAGTTTCACTAAGAATATATTTATTTTTAAAAATAGAAATGAGTGAATGTACTCTTTGTAATAAATTAAAAAAAAATAATATACAAAATATAATAAAGATCAAAAACTGAAAAAAAAAAATTCTCTTCAAAAGTTTGAAATATAATCTTTTATTTGTTAAATTTTATAATATATTTTTTTATTTTAACTCTGATTTTTATTTTTAAAATTATCTTTACATAAAAATATTTTTAAATTTATTTTTATATTAATATACAATTTTTTTAATTACAGCCAAATCAACTGAAATATTTCTATTTATCGTCCTTTATTTTTATTATCTTCTCCTGTGATTAAACAACTACACTTTTTACACTTTCTACTTCTTCCTTTTGTTCCTTTTTTTTACTTTTTATTTAATCTAAACACATCTTTAAATATACATTTTGCTTATTTTATTAAACCTTGTTTATGTCAAAAAAGTGTGGTAAAATTCACTTTAATTATTTTTTTATTGTTTTCTTATTTTTGAAATCTAAAAAATGGTTTTCTGGAATATAGGAAGTAACTTTTTGATATAAATTGAACTTTATTAGATAGAAATTATCTTTTTATTTATTTTTTCGAGTGTGAAAGTGATAGGTTTACTTATATATTATTTATCACAGTTCTCAAAATCTTACCACACTTACAATTTTGTAATTAAGTATTTCCTTATTTATTTTTGTTGAATTCTTATATTCTAACCTCTTTATCTCTCTTGCCATATTTTATTTTATTTTTATATTTTTTTCTAAGTTATCTTATTTATGATGTTTTATGTCCTTTGATCTAGCTTTTTTTTTCCTTATTTCTAAGTTATTTTATAATTTAGTGTTTTTACTTTTTGAATTTAATTTATATATAAAGTTAATCCATATATTTTATTTTAACACGTTCATATCTTAATTTGAAATTCTTTTAATTTTTAACTAATTGGTAACTTTTATTTATATGGATCTAAATTTTTAAATAGTCTGAATTTATTATAAAATATTATATCTAAATTAACATTTTTATTATTATCAGATATCTCAATCACCGTTCAATATCATTTTCAAATTCATTAAATTTATAGTTAATAAAAATAAATAATCATAATATCAAATAAAATTAATTTCTCCTATCAAATATCATCATTTTAAATAAACGAATAAAAGATAAAGAATTTTTTAAAAAGAATTAATAATTTTTATAAAAATAAAAACAAATATCTTTCTAGAAACAGAACTTATAATTTTGTTATTATAAAAATAAAAACTACATAATTAATTTTTTAGTTTTTTTAAATTTTTTTATTAAAAAAATATTCAAGTATTATTTTATTTATCACTAAATTCTAAGATGATTTTCATTTCAAAAAACATAAAGCTTAATCACTATATATATATATATATTTATATTTAAATGCATAAATATAAAATAGAATATAATTTAACCAGTATAAATTAAAATAATTATTTCACAATTTTGGGGTAATATTTTGAAAAGAAAGTTTATAAATCTTGTTTTCAATAAAACCACTTTTAAACAAAATTCTTAATCTTTTATCTTTTGAACTTGTCTTTTACTTTTATTTGCTAATTGAATTTATTTTTTAAATTATTGATAATTAAAATATTCAATATCAAATATATATGTTTGATATATAATTTTATGTATAAAAATATTTATTCTTATATATTAATTAACGTTCACTAAAATAAAATAAAAAAATTTCCCAAGGACCTGTTCCAAACATTAATAACTACCATATAACCACTTATTCCTTGCCAAGGGTTTTGCGTTTCGCTTTGCTCCCTGTTTGATTCTCTCTGCTTTTCCCTTGTCTCCCTCTTCTCAAAATTTCTTATATTTTTTTCACATTCCCAATTTGGATTCACTTCAATTTTCATTCGTCTTCGAGGGAACCCTTGTTTCCGTCTTCTGCAAATTAGGGTTTTATTTTCAATTGGGTCTTTTTTGGTCGCCAATCTTTTCCTCGATCTGCGTCAATAAATCTGTGACAATGCCTCCGAGGGTAGTGAAGAGAGGCGCTGCGGCGAAGAGGGCTTCGAGAGGATCCTCCAAGGCTGCACCTGAGAACCAGCGTGAGCCTGAAACTGCGGAAGTGGAGGGGAAAAATCATACAGAAAATTCAGCTGTTGACGTTGGAGTGGAAGAGAAACACGTTGACGTGGACCAAGAGCCTCCGGAAGCTCCAAATGGGTCGGCTAAGGTGGAAAGTAAGTCCCTTCTTTAATTTATACATTTTTAGATTTTTTATTTGGATCTTTGGAGGGTTTCATGTATTTAAACGCTTTGTTATATGTTCTGAATTTTATGATTCATGGGGTTTGTCAAAAGTTCAAACTTTTACTTGGACTTTAAGATGGGTGTCGTGTGAATTTCGGTTCTGCCAAGGTTTTAAATCGCGGTTGTAGTTATGGTCGTGGCTTCCTCGCAATCCTTGACATTGGGGAAAATTGAGACAGTTGTGGTGGTTGGTTTCATCGCAATCCATGTAGGAAATTGCAGACATTGTGGTGGTGGTTGTTTCATCACAATCCTTGGCATTGTGGAAAATTGCAGACCTAGATGACCACAGCTGTGGTTGGCAATTGTGAGATTGTGGAAAGCCCAAAAACCTTGACGAGGCAGCCATAAATATGGTTGCAGACAGTTTTTTAAAGCCTTGGGTTCTGCACCTGTCTATTGGTTCTTTGTCAATATCTTAATTTGATTAGGAAATAACTGGTGAAAGTATAGTTTGGTTGTGGTAAGGGAAATTGATATGGCCCTTCCACCCAAACCATTTTGGAAAGTTATGGAACTATTTATAGAAAACATTTTTACGATGGATTATATTGGATGGTGCTATCTCTTATTGCTCCTTTTTTGTATTTATTTTGTAACTTAAGATGGAAGGCTGTTATATGGGATGGATATGCTATGAAGATGGGTTTTATTTTTTCCTCTAATTCCTTTCCTGATGCATATTAGTGCTATGTATTATGCAATGGGGGACATAATTTAGACCAAGAATGATGAGGACTGTGAGACACGGACTTCCTTATTTTATTAATTAATATGATGATAGAAGGGTTGTGTATTTGACTGGGGTTTTAAATATTTATTTTTTGGCAGACAATGAAGAGGAGGTTAAAGAGTCTATAGATGAGTATGAAAAAGGTGAACATTTAGATTTAGAGGATAATTATCCTGAGTATGAACCAGAGGAGTATAGTGGTGTTGACTATGATGAGAAGGAAATTGAACAAGATGAAGGTCAGGATGAGGCAGATGAAGTAGAGGAAGAACCTGAAGAGGTAATAGGTGAAGAAGAGGGTGATACAGGTGATGAAGAAGTTGAATATGTTTATGAAGAAGTTGAGGATGATGATGATGGTGAACATGCTGGTGAGGAGCACGAGCATGTGCAGGTGCCTGATGTGGAGGAAGAGGAACACCGTGAAGTTGTAAAGGAGAGGCGGAAGCGTAAGGAATTTGAAGTATTTGTGGGGGGACTAGATAAGGATGCTACTGAGCATGATCTGAAGAAGGTTTTCAGCAAAGTTGGTGTAGTTACTGAAGTCAGGCTGATGATAAATCCCCAGACTAGAAGGAACAAGGGATTTGCATTCTTGCGTTTTGAAACTGTTGAGCAAGCGAAAAGAGCTGTGGTGGAGCTAAAAAATCCAGTGGTAATTTTTTTATATTATTGTTGTTAAAGCAGGTTTAAAATTGCTAGTATATTAAATCATTTCTTTACTGCTCCAATTTCAGATTAATGGTAAACAGTGTGGTGTTACTCCAAGTCAGGACAGTGATACTCTCTACTTAGGTAACATATGCAAGACTTGGAAAAAGGAAGCTGTAAGTTTTTCTCTTAGTCTATTTCTTGCTAGCTTTCCTGAGTTATGCTTACTAGTATTATTTCTTGCCACATTTGAGGCTTGACATTCTAACTGCTAAATGCAACTTCTGGTGCCAGTTGAAGGAGAAACTGAAACATTATGGAGTAGAAAATGTGGACGATTTGACTTTAGTAGAAGATGATACCAATGAGGGAATGAACCGAGGATTTGCCTTTTTGGAGTTTTCATCTCGATCAGATGCTAAGGAAGCATACAGGCGATTGCAAAAGAGAGATGTTGTGTTTGGAGTTGATAAGCCTGCAAAGGTTTCCTTTGCTGACTCCTTTATTGATCTGGGTGATGAAATTATGGCACAGGTATTTTTATTAATCTGAATTCCTTGCTTTTGCCAAGGGTCATTACTTAGGAAATGCAAAGTATGATTCTTTGATCTTATTGAAGCATAACATCTACATTGACTTCCAACGTGGTGCTTCGATAAGAATACTGTGGCTTAAATTTCTTGTTTGATTAAAAATTTCCCACAAATTTAATCCAATTTACATTGGAGAATTGGCAAGGTTAAACTTTTGCATATTTAAGAATACTTTCTATGCCTGTCATGGTCATGGCTGTTTAGCTGTTAATAACTTGAAATACCTTAAATTCGCTGATCAATTGTCATTTTTTTCCAGTGTTACTGATCATGTGTATGCAACTGCAGGTTAAAACTGTATTTATTGATTCACTACCTCCATCATGGGATGAAGATTATGTCCGGGATCTTCTCAAGAAATATGGAGAGATTGAAAAAATTGAGCTTGCTAGGAACATGCCAGCTGCTCGTAGGAAGAACTATGGATTTGTTACATTTAGTACACATGCTGCTGCTGTGGAATGTGCTGATAGCATTACTAGTGCAGGGTTAGGTGAAGGTGACAAAAAGGTCAGTTTGACTTTAAGTACATTGTACTTTTGCAAGAGCTAAATGTGACATTATATAATGTGTCTTGGTTGTTTCAGGCAAAAGTTAGGGCTCGATTATCAAGGCCTCTTTCGAAACCTCTTCAGAGAGGCCGTGGGAAACATAATAATCATGGGGACTTTCGTTCTGGTCGCATTTCTGGAAGATTGGCAAGGCCTTCACGGAGTCGACCTGCTCCACGTAGTTATCCTGCCCGTGTGGTTAGAGGTATCGGAAATCGTGCTCCACCAGTTAGACCTGTTAGTGTTAGAAGTAGACGTCCTGTCACATCAATGCTAGAAAGAGCCAGGCCAGTTGCTCCTCCAGCTAGAACCTATGAAAGGAGATTGACTGGTATGAATTATATAATATTCATCTATATATATGTTTGTGTGTGACCTCCCCTTGTTAGTCTGTCTTTATGAATAATATACTATAATATTGTCTTGTGGCCTGTTAGCTCCTACATATTCAAAAAGTGGCATGAAAAGAGACTATAGTCGACGTGAGGATCTACCGCCCCCAAGAAGTAGAGTTGCTGCAGATTATGGGTCTAGGGTGGCCTCTCAGAGACACACATCTTATAGGGATTATCCTGCCCGTGAATCTGACTACCCTGAGCTACATAGAAGTACATCTCGTGCTGCACCCAAGAGAGGTTATGTTGATGACAGCTATGGCCAAAGATTTGAGAGGCCTCCTCCTCCCCATCTAAGTTATCGAGAAGGACGCCCCCGTGATTATGAAACTATAGCTGGCTCAAAACGTCCTTATGCTGCTATAGTAAGTTTTATTTCTGAAGTCTATACATTTATTTTAATGCCATTGTTTTAAATATCATTTTAGTTTTCTTTTTGATAAATGACATACTTTTTACATTAATTTCTCATCAGGATGATGTTCCTCCACGGTATGATAGTGGTGCTCGCCAATCAAGATCTCGTTTAGATTATGAATATGGAGGTAGTGCTTCACAGTATGGAGATGCTTATGGTGATAGGTTAGTTTTTATCTAAACAAGGTTCTTGTCCTGCATTCTCCTTGCCTCAATTCTGGTGTCTTTTAGTAACCTATCCCTCATTTTGATTGGTAGAATTGGAAGATCTAGTCTGGGATATAGTGGCAGCAGAAGTTCAATTTCTAATCAAGAATTACATGGGACATATGGCAGTCGACAGGGCATGAGTTATGGTGGAGGTGGATATTGTTGCACATATAATCTGAAGTGTTATCTTAAACATCAATTGCTAGGTGCTTACGTTGTTATTTTGTGTTGCATGTCAGGTTCTTTTGGTGGTGGTGATGGTGGTATGTACACAACAAGTTACGGTGGTGTTTACGTATCCCGTGGAAGTGATGTAATGTTTCTTGTCTTTCTAAATTGGAAGTAGTGTTTTTTATGTTTATCTATCTGTGATTCTCATTTTAGTGCGTTTTTGATGCTGTAGGTTGGTGGCCGTTCATATTCATCCATGTATTCTGGTAGAGGTGTGGGTGGTGGTAGCAGCAGCTATATGGGTGGAGGTGGTTCTGGGCCTTATTATTGAGGTAAGTTTTCTAACTTGCTGCCATTGCATTTTGTAAAGTACACGCCGAAGCACCAGAATATGTAAATCTCATTTTCTCTGAGATTTCCCTATCCTCGAATGGCATCTCCATATTTTTCGTGAAGGATGACTGGAAAAAGGTTGAACACCTGGTCACTAGTGAATTTGTCTATGAACAGATCTAAATACAACAAAAAGACTGCTGTAGGGTGTGGAATTTGAAGCTTATACTCAATATGATGCCCTACCATTTGGAGCTGAACATTGCTAAGTAATTGCCTGGTTTGGGAATGCCACTAATTGAAGGATTATGTCAATTCAAGTCATCTCTCCATGGACAAACTCCTAGCTCTTGAATTTGTGCTGTAAGCTGAAGTTGATTAGAGATGGAAATGGAAGTGCTGCTGAGCATATGATGTATAATTTAACTTCGTATTAAGGTTCCCTTGTGGGTGGGAAATGTGAAAGATCACACTCCATATCCTGTACATTTGGAAAGAACCAAGGCCCTGGATATTACTTTTTGATTACGGATTATTGGATTTTTTTCCTGCTGTCATAAAGTTGGTTTTTTTGGTCACAACAGAGATATATTTCTTTGGATTGATTATATTTTCGCCAGTGCTATGATCACGAACAAGAATGAACTACACTGCACTTTGTGGAGCTACCATTGGTAGTAGTAATATGAGCACTACTTCGGCAATAAATAAAGGAACGATTAGGAAATAGTAACATCCTAGAAAGCATGATGCACTGATAGTGTGTTGCTGGAGTGTTTAGCATCATATCTTGTACGAAGGGGGAGTACAAGATCCAAATGGAGCATTGCACAATTTTCCTTGAGATTCTTTACTTGCCCCCGTCGGATATTTTTCTTTTTCTTTTTGTGATGCAACTGTTTTTCTACACTTCCAGTTGCATAATATCTGGAAGACCAATTACCCTGATGCTATATCATTGGAAAATGCAACTTTACGAGGTTGTAAAGTGGCTGAACGGATTCAATATCATCTGTTACTGGCAGATTTTGAATTTCAAGAAATTAAGGGAATTGGCACTTTATGTCCAGGTTATATACCCACCTGCATGATTTAACTAAACTCGTACCCCAATGACAAACATGAACTAACCAAAATATCATACTAAAAAGTGTCTTGTTTATTTTTTTAATTCAGTTGGCTAGTTAGTTTCCTAGGCGCCTATGTTTGGAGTTAAAAGGCCCTGGGAGCTGATGCCTGCGAAATGAGAATATTAGATTACTAACTCTTTTATATTTAAAAGTTTCTTAGGATTTTTTAACATTTCACCTGCCTTTCAAAAGTGCTTCTAATCACTAGAGGTTTAATATGATGACGTTTTCTATTATATTTCATGCAAATCCGAATTCTCTACATTGCTTTATCTTTATTTAGATCCTTGTTCTTCTTGTGAATGATTGGTCTCTCTCTCCATCAGGGTTTGCATTGTTCTTAGTTTTTTTGTTGAAAGGCTTTCATTTCACTACCCTTCATGGTGTGAGGGATCCTAACTGACTTGTTGGAGTTTAGTTTCCAGTGTTCTCTTTTTCTTCCCTGCAGGGTGTTGCCCCTCACCAAGTTCTTTGATAAATTTTGTTTCTGCATAGCTTTTGACATGACGATCTCGTTACAAATTATGTAAATTATTCCTTTCATGACGACATTGTAATTCTGGGTAAAATACCATATAACGCTAAGTTTCTAATTAATTGTCTTGTATTGTGTTTACATGCATTCTGAAGCTGCTTTTGTTTTTTTATGGGGTTTTATAAAATTCTTAATTGGCTACTTATTTTTGCTTTTGATTAAATGCAGACATGCTTAACATTTTGCAATTGATGTTTGACGCATTTGTCAAATCAACTATCAACTACTAAGAATAAAGCGTAACCAATAAAATGTACCAAACTACTGAAGTACCTAATTTATGTAATCACTACAAATGGAGTACAGAAAAATCAATTATGTCAGATACTTTTTCCTGAGTATGAACACATTTGGGCTTCCATTGACCGTACCTAAAATGAATTCAATCACTTGCTGTGGTCAGTACTTTCGTAGAATTGAATTAGAATGGAATTAATTTTAAAATTTGATTTTGGCTAAAATAAATTTCGAAGAAATGTGTTTAAATGATTTTATTTTAGAAGTAAACAGTAAAATTTAGTATTTTTTTATTCAATGAAAAATTTGTTTAAAATTTCAATTCAAAATTAATATTGAATCTAAAGGTAATTTGGAGGGCTAAATTATGTGCATATATTAACTTTTAATAATAATTAGTATTCTAATGTAGTTTTGGATTATATGAATTCAAACATGTACTGGTTGTATTGAGTACCAAAATAGCATCAAGAAAATTATAATTGTATTGGAGTGAGCTATTTTTCTATTCTTGAACTTTCTTATTAAGAAATCGTATTATACATTGGAATGCCAACTTTTTTGTACATGGTCCATGTTTTTCCTGCACTCATAAATTCTTGCACATCTCTCGGTTTTTCTTGGTCCACCCTAGTTTTTTCTTCTTAGTCTGTTATATTTCTCTCAAATATATTTTACATCAAACCCTAATTTAAAATATAATTTCAGATTTTATAATTTGAATCAAATTATGAAATATAGAATATGATTTTGAATTATATAACTTACAATATATTTTCATATGACATAAATGCAATTTAAAATATAATTTGGATTAGATAATTCAAAATATTATTTTGAGTTACATAATCTAAAACATAATTATAATCTGAAATATAATTATCGTAATATGATATTCTAGATTATGTCATTTAAAATATAACAATTTAAGATTGTATAATCTTAATGTTCTGGACTACGTATTTAAGAATATAGTTGAATTAATTTTGAGATATTATAGCGAATTAGTTTGATTAGGACATATTATTATTATTATAATTATTATAATTATATATATATATATATATATATATATATATATGATATGATATGGTGATCGAAGAAATTATGAGAATGAAAAAAATATAACCTAAACGGTTTATTCAGGAATGAAAGGGTTTTTTTTTCTTTTTTTTTTTTCTGATAGTGGTGTAATTCATACTAGTATCATCTAAAATGGATTGGATTTTTTTTTATTATTAAAATGAATAAATTATGCCAACATAAAATTTTGAATTAATATCTTAAATAAAATCAAATACATATATATGGACACATACTATTTCATTTAAAATATTAATTAAAATCCTAAAAGAAGGTAGACACGATTTCAATATTAACATTACTTTATACAATTTGTTCCATTAACTGACACGAATTGACTATTAAAATAATAAAAGAAATTCTGCTCATTTTAAATAATAATGGTGGGAATTCTCACCATTACGAGAAAAGAAGACAGTTATGAGAGAAAAAAAAAACCAATGAAAGGAATATATTCAAAAAACAGGTGAGCAAAAGGTTAGAAAAGAGAGTGTAGTATCTACTCCTTATGCTCAATTGTCAAATCACATTGCGCTATACCTAACTTGTGCACTGATTTTTGGAAGACCAAATAAAATTCGTTTTCACTGTTCACTGGCACCCACTAAAAATAACTGTTCACTACTGAGAAACAGAACCCACCATTTCCTAAACTTTAAGGTACTTTATGCATTTCAACTTATGGAATTGTGCCAATGTCACAGTTTAGTTCGTTTTTCAATACTTTGGTAAAAAAAAATGTTGATCCAATAATAAATAAATATCATGTTGTTAATAGCCTTTCATTGTAACTGAGCTGTGGAAGATCCACATGTCGAAACCATCTTTAACTTTGTGAATTCCTTCCTTTTCCTTGTCATGGTTGCATTCACAGTTGTCAACAATCTCTCCAAAACTTCTCACATTTTTATCAAAAAAATGTTTTGTTTAAATGAATTGAATTGCTTAAATTCAAAGCCATGCCTTGCTTTTTAATTTTCTTTAAATTCTTACTTAGTCTTTTTGAAATCACAATATTATAATATATCCCTTGAAATTATCCAAATATTATTTAATCCGTGAAAGTATTAAAGGGTAAACTTTTCTTCTTCTTTTTTACTTTGAATATAGAAAAAGAAAAAAAATGATAAGTAATAAGTTATTTTAATAAATTAGATAATTTTAAAGATGGGGAACTTTCCTTTGTGATGAGAGAACAACATTAAAATATAATTAAGAATTAATAAATTAAGGTTGTTGTGAAATGCAAACCTAGTGGAAAGTAGGTTGTTGTCAAAGGTTGTTCAGTAATTATGTTGTGCATGCACTTTGCAGGCTCTGAATGTGAGGTGAAAATAGTGACAAGAGTCACAAAACAAAACTGAGTGCATAAATCACAAAGAAAGGAAAAGGAAAAAGAAGGAAAAGAGTTAAAGATAGATTGATGAGAAATAACGTGTCGTTTTTATTTGCGGTGGAAGCATCACCTTTCTGTTTGTTTCTGCTTCATAATGAGAAAGCCGCCAAGGTTCTTCTCCTCGTCGCTGTTCTTCACGTTCCACGTACCCCAGACGTAGAAAAAAAGAACAACCAAAAACAAAGGCACCCCTTTTAATTTTCTCTGCATTCTGGAAAATGGGTCGTCGCCAAAACGATTCAGATTTCGGTAGATTCGCGCTTCTCGCCCTCTTCTTGATTGGCACAATCTCCTGCTCTGCCGTGTACCTTTTCCTTACCGTGGTCTTCAGGCCCGACAGTGAATCTCTGCCTTCAGTGGAAGATGAGGGTCCAAAAGAAGGGCAATGTTGCAGAGGGATTGAGCATTTGGAGCTTTGGGGTGATGCTGTCAAATGGGGTTCTGAGTTTATGTTGAATTCCTCTGAGGAATGTTGCATGGCGTGTAAGAGAATGTGTACCGGTGAGGGAGGGCCATGTTTGTGTAATTCCTGGGTTTATTGTGGCGATAGAGACGCGTGTGGATCTAGATTTGGTGAGGTATCGTTGCATTTCTTTTGGTTTGCCACTGCTAGATTTAATTTTCATATGTGGCATGTGATTTAGGATATTTAGCGTGTGGATTGGCTCATGCACATGCTTTTGGCTTCACATGTAGTGTTTATTTATCATTAGTGTGTAGTTTTCATTGGGTATACTTCCTCATGTGAGATCTAGCCTAAGATTCAATTTTTATGCTACTTGTTCCAAGGCCTGACCCCAGTGGTTGTGCATTGGATACTCCATATTGGATGTCCGATTTTCTTTTATGCCAATGAGCCTAAAGCCAACAGTTCCAATTCTCAGAATTTAAATGATGCTGTTGTCATTTTTTTCCTACTTGCAATTGGGCTTTATCATACCTTATGTTTTAATTACTGAATACTTTATACATGGCGAACTCTTGGAGATTATCACAAGTAAGAATCTATTTGCTTAATGCCTTTGTGCTTTAGTTGAATGGCTTGATTTGGGAATTTGGTTGAACACAGGAGTATCATCATTGTAAAGATATGCTGTTCTAGCTGGTGTAGTTTATCATTGCCTTGAATGAACAATTGAATAAAGATGAAATTTTAATCCGTTTTTTGTGCATAGAATTTTAGGTGTACTTGATAGTTGATTCTAATCTTATTTCCTGCTTTCGTTTCAGTGTTGGTTAAAAAAACAACAGGATGCTTTAAATCCAGATCGACGAGACTCGGGAGATCAAGTAATGTGGACTTCTGGGTTGGTCTTTGATAAGGGAGAGGTAGGCATATTATTTATTGTAGTTTGTTCTGTCAAATTATTTTATTTTGTTTATAAAAGTATTTTCTTGTCTGATTAAAAAATATCATTGCAACAAAGTGAAAAACTAGAAAGAAAAAGAAAAAGAAAAAAAAGAAGAGATGTGTTATGGAGTAACCTGTTTATGGATGAGAAACAAGGTAGAACGAACTGCAAAATGTTTTCCTCTTTGAGTTGTTATAAAAGGCAGAGTTTTGCTATACAAATAAATAGGTAGTATTGTATTTCTTGCCAGTTAATCTTCTGTTACCATGCCGCATTACTCTCTACATGTATTTTGAGAATCCTGCTTTAATTTACAATCACTTCATTCTAATGTATTGACAAGTTTTATGTCCTTAATTGTATCCCGTCTTTCTGTCCATAATTGAATAAAAGTGTAAGCATTAAGCAATGCTTTATGTTCATTACAATTTGCTCAAACATATGTTCTCAACATCCTTTTGTTGTCTGCTCAGCATGAAGCTATGTGATTGTTGCATATATTTTAGTTTCTCTAGATCTTTGAGCTATATATAACTTTCCCTTATACAATGTATTTTTAGGAAATTGTTGGTATAGAAACGGACTATGGAATTCTTCGTGTAAAAGTAAGTAATTATCTGCATACCCACTATATTATATCGTTTACATTCATTGAACTTACCCTGGTTATTTTTCATCTGGTATGCTAGACATGTTTTCCATTTTATCTTATTTGTATCATGTATTTCTTAATGTTTAATCTAACAAATGAGGCACGTCCAATGTGTTTGAAAAAATAAAAAAACATCTAATTCTTAATAAATTGCTTCTCTTTATATTTCTGTATTTGTGTGTGTGAAGGAGAGGGACCAATAGATGCCATACATGTTTTGGTAGTGAAAGACTTTGCTAAGCTTTAGATAATACGTTTGTTTGGTTTATCAGTATTGTTTTATGTTTCATTTAGTCATTCACAGATGGACTAGGAGATTTTTGACTATGCATAAGAAGTTTGTTGATTGGCTTGCTAAGAGAGAAAGATAAGAAAAAAAAAGGGAAATGAGCTTATCTACAAGCTAAAATTAGCTCATGCATTATAAAATAAAAATTTAGAAAAACTATGAGATAGTTTCTACACACTAGCTTATGCATAATTTAGTTTTAACTTATAAAGAAACTCATTTCATTTTTTCTTTTTATTTTTCTCTCCTAGTTATCCTTGTGAAGAAGCTTGTCCAAAACAGGCCTTATGTACCTGGAGATAAAGAGAACACATATTTTTACACTTTGTTTAGAATTTCTTGTGATTGCACCCATTTGTGCCTTGTTTTCCAAAGCAGTATCTGATCACATGTTTTCCCATGGTGATTGTTTTTCAGCTTGAATCATCCATCTATTATCTACTTGGTCTGATTATTCTGTGAAACTTTTCATAAGTTGCAGCTGATAGCATCAGCCAAAGGTTTGAATAGTAGCAATGTAAAGCATGTTATTGGTAAAAGATCACTTTGAGAAGATTATGTACATATGTGACTTTTTTTAGGGATTTAGGTTCAGAAACATTTGAAAAGGTAGTCCTTTTAATGCATAGTCGTGGATTGCAGGATTATCTGTTGCAAGGAAGATGGCTTCTTACTAGGGTTGATACTAAGTGCATTTTGTCAACCAGTGTTTAAGACAAGTTCAATATTAAAAATGCAATTTTGGATAGATTAGTGAGTGATTTCTGTGTTGACATATTCGGTACCAAGTCGTAGGTGTAGCTTGGAGGTGTTGCAAATATTGTTATCTAGCCGTATACTTTCCCTTTACTTTAGAGCGTCCATGGATAGGAGGGGGAGGGATTGTTTAATTTTGAACTATGCTTCAACTTATGCCCTTATTAGATGAAGATTCTGTTTTCTCTGAGCCTTAATCATGCTGTTACTGTAACATGCAAAGTTATATCATGACCAATATCTAGATACAATGGCTTGACTGTCTACTGATATATGATTTCGGACAATCTAATGTTCTTCTACTTGTTTGATAGATAGATTGAAAGGAGGAAATTTGAAAAAAAAATGTGTTCTAAACTTTCATTGCCACAGCTTTTGCCCGAATGCGCTCCAAATTCTGTCTTCTACATTCTTGAGCTCTTGGCACAGCCTCACTGTATTGGTTGTCAGATTCATAGAGCTGAAAGCCGAGGAAGCCTTTGGGATTCAGCAGGAAATCACATAAAAAGGGTAAGGTTCATTATGTTAATAACTATAAAATTGCATATCTTCCGCATAATAGATTTGCATCTTTTTATTCTTTTTTTGATTATTTTTTTAAGCAATTTCTTTGTCAATGAATTGATTTTGATTAACATGACTGGTTGTTGTATTGTTATACTTCCTGCCAATGTTAGTTAATTGATTTTATTTTGCTTTTTGTGATCTCTAGATCAATATTTCTTGGTAATTATATTTGAATTGGTTACACTCTGTTCTGCATTTCATTCATGTCTTCTGTTATTGAATTTGAATGTTGATGTAGACTCCATATGGTCCTCCTTTTGCACTTGTTCAAGGAACATTGGAATCCCCTGGGTCTGTGTTCAAGGATATTCCAAAAGAGTACTGCCCTACCGTAAGAAGAGGATCTGTAGCATGGGTTGGTTCTGGTCCAGAATTCTTCATCAGCCTCGCGGATCACAAGGAATGGAGAAATCAATACACCGTTTTTGGCTCTGTTCTATCTGAAGATATTGAAATCTTAGAGAAAATTTCTCAGCTTCCAACTAAATCTGAAACTTGGAATAACGTTAAGCTCTCTATTTTGGAGAACCCAGTTTCATTACGGTTTCGAAGAATAAACACAAATTCTTGAATCCTCAGTTTCTTTCATCTGTTTTGTTTGCCTCATTTGTTAAGTGATATGGGGTTCAACATGTATCTTGGGCTGAAGTTGCTTAATGCTATGTATTCAGGCACCAAAGTCTAGCTGATTGCAAATCAAATAGAGTTGAGTGAGTATACAAGTTTGATAGGTATGTCTTTGTGGATATTTCATGCTTCTGTTACATTTCCTTGTACATAACTTAGTGTAAAAGAAAGGGCACCATCATTCTCATCATACATGAAATGTGATTATGCCCCAAGATACTAGCTGATGACACCCATTTGAAGGCATTATTATGTGATACAAGATTAGTGAACATTTCTTAATGCACTATATAATACAATTGACTTACACATTGTATTGAACTTGTGCCTTGCACTTCTTGCTTTTCATCACACAAAAGAATTTCGTGGCGAACTTTTAGTATTTTCTCATGTTAGGTAATATTTTGTAAATTTCTGAAAGGTTCGGTTTTTGACATGGTCCAAAAAACTTGCAGTTTTCATGTATATAAATTAAAAAGTACTGGTTCAATTGGTAAGACAATACAATAGTAACCTGCTAAAATCAATATGATGAGAAGAATAAAACAGTGTTCCTTGAAAAAGAATCAAAAGGGTGTAGCATAGTTGACAATACAGGATACCGCAAAAGAAGGTGTGAGTTGAATTCTATTACACACTAACAACTTTGGAGAGAGACAAAAGGTTTTTTAGTGTGATTATGTCGGTTTGGAAACTCCAATTGCGTGGTTACAAAGAAATGTAATGGTAATAACTACTCTTATTCATTCAATAATCACTAAATTTCTTTAGAATTTTTACTTTAAATAATTTTTCAACAAATTTAGAAAATAACTAGATTAAAATAAATTTAACCAAAATAATGACACAGTGACCTAAATTACAAGAATTATCCGTCTCAAAGATGTTTGTTTCACTAATGACTATCAGGTTAAGGATGTGTGGTGGGTGATAGTGATGACAGGATACATTTTGGGAAAATACCAGCAACAATAATTCTAAATAGTTAATTGCAACTTATCTTTTTAATATTTTTATAAATATTAAATAAAAACAATATAAAATGTTCTAATATCGTCAAAATATGAAAACCCTTTAGTTTTTATTAATATAAAAATAAATAGTAGGATTTTAGGTAAAACCTCATCCACTTTGATTATTAGGTAGGATTAGGCAACCTTAGCTTTTTACATACATGTGCATATAGACACAGTAGTGGTGAACTTGATTTTAGGTGTAACCCACCTAGTATTGAAGTTTACTTCAACAATAAGACAGGTTTGACTATAAAAATCCCCCTGATTGATTGAGGATTTGACTAATCTTGATCTTAAAAACATTTTATGATAGATAAATGGATTTTAATAGAAATAATAAAATATAGTGTAAAATGAAAATTTAGTTTGTTGAGAAAGGCAGTAGCATAAGACAGTAAAACGCGTGATCCCATACCCACCACGTGATGGCGTGAAATCATATATTCCGTGCCCATCCCTGAAGTGGTGGTTTTATTGGGTTTCTCTCTCTATCTATGTTTGGAAATAATAAAAAAGAAATGCAATGTTCCCCAGCAGTAATGATGGCAGTCTCCTCTGGAGGATTAAAAATGTTGGTGCGAAAAGCCAATGGAAAAAATGTAGTGACTAGACAGCCCACCCTTGGCGGTGGGTAACTTTAATAAGACCCACGAAGTGCCCACCCCACAAACAGCTAATTTTGATGATAAGGGCAAGGGAATTGGTCATGGCCAAAGTCAGAGGTGGACCTCTCTCCCCCGCGGCGCACGTTAGCTCCTCTCCATCTCTCCCAAGCGGTGGTGGCCTCCTCATCCACCCACGTCACAAGTTCAGCCGCACATCCCTCCCCACTTTAACAACAACCATGCCCCTTTCCCTCCACCACACTTTTCACTCTCTTCTCCTCCTCCTCCTCTCCCCCTTATCCTCCGCCCCCCTCCTCCTTATCCTTCACCCTCCCCCTTAACCTAAAAACGCGACCTTTCTTTTCCTCTTCTCCACCATGGCCTCCCCATCTTCCCCCACTGATTCCAACCCCCCTTCCGCCCTCCCCCTCCCTCTGCCCGCCCCTCCCTCCACCTCCTCCCGCCGCCTCCCCCCGCCCTGCTGGACCCCCGAGGAAACCGCCGCCCTCATCGACGCCTACCGCGACAAGTGGTACTCCCTCGGCCGGACCAACCTCAAAGCCACCCACTGGCAAGAGGTCGCCGACGCCGTCACCGCCCAGTGCCCCAACGCCTCCCCCACTGCCAAAACCGCCGTCCAGTGCCGCCACAAAATGGAAAAACTCCGCAAACGATACCGCACCGAAATCCAACGCCTCCGCTCCCTCCCCCTCCCTCGCCTCATCAACAACTCCACCACCGCCTCACCCTCCTCCTGGGTCCACTTCAAATCCATGGACTCCATGGAAAAAGGCCCCAACAAACCCCACGCCGACACCACCACCGCCACCACCAACGCCAACACCCCCACCAACAACCTCAATTTCCCCGACGACGACAACGACGACGACGATCTCTACGAGGAATTCAAGAACGCCCCCGGATCCAACACGCGCAGCCTCAACAAACTCTACAAGAACGGTTTCGGATCCGCTTCCGCCTCCGGCTTCCGGATCCGGATCCCGGCCGGGGTGCCCAACCACACCCCTTCGAAATTCTTCAACGCTCCTCCCCCCGGCATGGTGCCCCGAAACGGCGCGAAGAGGGAGCGTGATGGCGACGCGGTGGCTGAGATGGTGGGCGCGATCAAGGTGTTGCGCGACGGGTTCGTGAGGATGGAGCAGATGAAGATGGAGATGGCGAGGGAGATTGAGAGCATGCGGATGGAGATGGAGATGAAGCGCACGGAGATGATCCTGGACTCTCAGCAGAGGATCGTGGAGGCTTTCGCCAGGGCCGTTTCGCAAAAGAGGAGCAAGGGCAAGTCCACGCCTTCTCCCTCGTCCCAACCCTGATTACCAGTATTGGGTGCTTTATGCCTCTAAGGTGTTTGATTAATCGTAATTAGTATGTTCTGTTTCTCTTTTTAGGGTTAGGGTTCATATTGCTATACTCTTCTGCTGCAACTTTTGCTCATGTTTCCGATCTGTTCATTCATGTTCAATACTCTAGGCTCCCTCAATGTGCTTTAAGCCTTTCATCGCCTTAATTGTAACTCTGTCTCATTACAAATTTCCTCCTTTTACTTTTCTTTCGTTACCCTCTAACTTTCTACTTTTTGATTATCCTGGTTACATGCTTAATCTCCTCTAATCTCATGTTTTATTTCATAAATGAAGGTTTTTATGTTATGTATATAACATTATCTAGTTGAATAACATTTTTCTACTTAGAAGACCAAAACCACTGCCATGTCTAAAGCTAAAGTTGCACATAGACTCCAAAAATGCAATTCAGGTTGGAGTAAATTATGTGATTGCCTTGCTTTTAAAGCAATTTGTTCAACTCGAGACAAAAAATGAAAGGATTTAGCAGATGATTTCTTTGCTAAAAGTTACTGTTTAGTTGGAGAAAACAATTTGAAGCATTTGAAACGAGTTAAGATAGAGATTGAACTGAAAACACATGAATCACTTCTCATTTTTTTCATGTGTCTTGATTAGATGAGATTAGTTTGGTGGACAAAAAAGATAAACATATTATAAATTTTAAGCATAACTTTGAAACACATAAATTTATTTACACACGTTATCTTTTCTTTAACCCAAGTAAATTATATGCATTTGGAAAGAATTATTTTAATAATACCATCAAAGTAGTATTGTTAGTGTAACATGTTAAGAGAAAAGGTACTATATAGTGCAACAAGTTGCATGTTCAGATGAACATCTTGTCAGCCAAAAGAGTATCAAATTGTAATTTCTTAAACAACTCTTTTCTTCATAGTTGAAAGTCATGGTTAAAGAGTAGTTGAGAAAATCAGAAGTGACGAAAAATAATTGTCTCTAACTCAGAGCATAAGATAAAGAAGATAGCAGAGTTTGTAAAGGAGTAGATATGGATAAAATACTAGTATCAGTCTTTAGTTAATTTTATAGTCATTTTTTACAGTTTTTACTTGAAATATTTTTTTAACCATCAAATGATCATCTTTTGGGAACATCTTTTTAACTATCAAACTAGTCTCCTCTTCCACTTGTGAAAATTTGGAAGTTCTGTTCACAGATGTCTTCTTTTTTCTTTTTAAATGTGGTTATCTCTATGTTTGAAAAAATTGTTCAATTTCATCTTTTCATTTTCAATATTCTTCTTTCATCTAATTTTACTAATGTTGGCAGTGTTTTAGGAAAAAACATCAACTGAAAATTTCTTTTAGAAAATAGATAACCAAATTAAATATTTAAGAAGTAAAGATCAAAGAAACTAAATTGAATGGTAGAAATAAGAAGGGAAACCAAAGAAACATTTTAACCCTTTAACAAGCATCAAGTATATTTTCCAATAGATTGTTGCCACATCATCAATAAATAATAACTTTAATCAAAACCTAAAATAAAATCTTAAACTAATTATGTTATGGAGATAGAAATCAATTCAACAATTAAATTATTTATAAAGAATGGTGAATACAAATGTTTTATTATCATATTATTTAACTTGTATTTTGATATAATATTACAATAAAAAATTATATTTGACAACTTTTGTGAAAAGTAAACACCTATTTAACAACTGTTTTAGCAATAATTAATTTATATATATATCGGATAAGATCAAATGCAAAGTTCAACAGTTTATAGATTATCATTACAAGTTATAAGATAATTATTGAGAACTACAGTCTGTAAGAGTTGTTATGTCTCAAAAATCTCGACTAATCACAGCGACAAGTGTATGATAACTACTGACAATTGCAGTATGTAAGAGTCGTTATGTCTCAGAAACCTCGACCAATCACAGCGATAAGTGTCTGCAAAGGTTGCTCTGCCTAAAATCTTGACCAATCGATGGTGTGTTTGCAGTCAGCAAGGGTCGTCATGTCTTAGAAACCTCGACCAATCACAACAATGACGTGTCTGTAAAGGTTGCTTCTGTAAAGGTTGCTCTGTTTAGAACCTTAACCAATCATAACAATGACGTGTCTGCAAAGGCTACTCTGCTCAGTACCTCGACCAATCACAATGCTGCCGTATCTACAGACTGCTACATTCGAAAATCTCGATCAATCAAATTGTTGACGTACGATTTTGACTTTTATAAATACTTATTTGAAAATCTCGACCAATCATAGTGCTGAAGTACGATTTTGATTTTTATAAATACTTACCATGTGTAGATCCAGAAAGTTATGTGATTAAAATTCTAACTTTACTATTCCGATGGATCCAGAAAGATAAGTAATTAAGATTCTAACTTTACTATTACGATATCTAAATTTTGACATCGGAACGCCTTAAGGGATCCGAATACCGTTCATGTAAGAGTGGATCCAGAAAGATAAGTAATTAAGATTCTAACTTTACTATTACGATATCTAAATTTTGACATCGGAATGCCTTGAAGGATCCGAATACCGTTCATGTAAGATTGAGGAAACTCTGGATACTCTTGCAAGAATATATATATATATATATTAATATTTAAGATATAAAAAGTTCTCAAATGATTGTTTTATTATTAATAAAGTGTGAAGATAAATATTACATTTCAAAAAAAAAACATAAAAAGAATTTAATTAGCAGAACTTTGAGAGAGATAAAAATATTAGGAAAGAAGGAACTCTTGTTATAATTTGAATGTTCTTTTTCGTATGGATGTAGCAACTTTTCGGCAACAATACCTAGTCAAATCCAGAAATCTTACATGGTATTCAGGGCCAAAATCAAGAGGGTAATTAAATCGTGACTCGGGTAAAAAGATGTTGCCTCTTGTCCTGATTTCTCCCTCTCTCTCTCTGTATTGTTGTAAATTACTACAGAATTTAGGTAAGAAAAGTGTAAAAAAAAAATATAATTGTTTCAGTATGTATAATGTATGATTATCATTGATCATCCTTTCATTAGTGGAGACCTTATACTGATCACTAAACTATAAAACTAAAATAAATGAGAGACAGTTTTTATATTACAAATTGATATTCTAGAGTTTGATGAGATAGAATTATGTTTGAATCTAAAATTTTAAGATGGTCATGTCCTGATTATTGATGAGTCTTTTCATTTGAGTATCTGGAATCAACCAGTGAGGGTTAAAATAAAGTAATTAAGTGTAACTGTTATTGACTCCTGCTTGTGACATTAATGTTAGTGTTCTATTGCTTTTATCATCCTTATGTCCTTCTGACATTCTGCAAAGCTATTATGCAGAGAGCTAATATTACAAACTGATACTCTGTCCTACAAGGGCAGGTTAATTATCATTGATAAAGTAATATTGGAGGTCAAAGTTCCACCTAAAATATGTATTTGTTTTAGAGATAATGTTAAAGAAAAATATTACCGGAATCCATTCAGAAAGTGAAATATTCTTCAAACTAGTTCAGAACATTTCTTTTTGGTTCTAACTAGGTTGCATTTTGGTATTGTTGTTAAGAGTACGAAAGAACAAAGGAATATAATCTATATGTTTTTTTTTCATCATATTTGTCTAATTCTGTACATAAATTACAAAAATAGATAAATTTTTTAAAAAATTATTTATATGGATAAGTTCTCAAATAACTTTAATTACACCTAATTCCATTTTTGTATTTTTTTTTTATTTCAAATGAGATATGTAGGTTTGCACGATTTCAGAGTACTGTGATATAAACTCAAGTTATGCAAAAATCTCACGATTTCGAAGAATACAAACAACCTTTTTGTGTTTTTATGAACAATTGCTTCTCTTTTATGTATGTTTTTCTTGTTGATGTTAAGGATAATAATTAAAGAACTAGTATATTAGAAAATACAAGCTTATTATTGAATTGAACACCCATATACACAAGCAAATACTTGCAATTGGCATGGATTATTCCCAATTCAATTTTTGTCCTTTCATTAAAAAATGAAAAAAAAAGTCATTGTTTTAAGTAAGGAACTCTTATATAAATTTAACGTGCTTACAGCCTGAAATTAACAACAATTAATTGTAATTATCACTATTATTATCATGCGATCATCACTTATAGCCATTAACACCACACTAATAACATTTTTAAATTGCAATTAATAGCTATTTTTAACTATTATATTATAAGCTTGTTTGGTTTAGCACATGATTTGAGAAGACGGATGCTTTAAAAAAAATGAAATCAAAATTCGTAATTCAATGAATTAAAAGATGATAAAAATAAAAAAAATCATGACAAAATTTGGCTGTTTCCTTTCTTCGCATTACCATGAAGATTTGCAACTAAAGAATTTTTTAATAATAAAAATAATAAAATTAAAAATTATAATAAAAATAAAAATAATTTATATAATAATAATAATAATAATACTTGATTTTATTTTTAAAATAATTTATAATCTATTCTATCAATAAAAAAATAATAGTTATTCATACCAAAAAAATTAATATTTTATTTTCAATTATTTTTAATCTTATAATTTTATAATTAAAAAAATTCAAATATCTATTATTTCTATCACAATACTCACAAATTTTCTACTCAAATCTTATATTCTTTCTTTTAATTTAAACAAGTTAATTTTCGACATACTTTATCTTCAAATTCACTTAAATAGTCCAATAATTAATTTAACCCAATAATCAAATTTGGTAATTAAAGTTACTTCCCATTGGAGCGTAATGTTTGTTGATCAAGGTCATCAGCAGTGTTGAATAGTTCCAGGTCTGGTGTTCTTTTGTGAGGAGAATTTTAAGGATGTTAACTAATCGTTTATAATATAGAATCATAGATGATGAATTATCCATCATCTTTGCAATCTTCTTCGCTTGATCTTGATCGCAAAAGTTCTTCTAGCATTGTTTCGACTTTGCTTTTAGCATTCTTGCTGATCATTCTTCTGACTTTCTATACTGCAGGATTGTCCTCCTAACGCAGTCATTCTACATGACAAGCCCACTGGTTGTAATGAAAATAAGCACAGGGAAGTGGGCAATCTCTTCAGTACAGACAAGGTAAGTTGGTAAAATTATTGTGATGAATAGTAACATATTTTGTTAAAGAACCCTTAGCACAGCATACCAAATTCACAAGGATTAGGTTTTCTGACAAGTCTTGTAATAATAGGTATACTTCCCATTAATATCAAGTACTATTTGGGATCATAAGAAGACAATGTTTTATCCACTTAATGTAGCGTTGGACTGGGATGGGAAAACGGCTTCACAACTGCAAGACATGTCCAATGATTGTAACCTAAACAATTATGAGAGAGTAGAGGAATCTTTGGTTCAAGACAAAGCATGCAAGCAAACCATGCAGCGTGTTTCATCTTTTATGATAGCGTCCACTGTGTTTCTTTGGATTATCATGGACATATGCAGCAAGTTATCAATTGTCCAACCAAAACATGGCACCCTTTTGTTTTGGTCCTCTTTGGTTGAGCCCTTCGGTTTTATGGTGTTTGTTTGGGCTATAGCTGCAACCATTGTAGCTGGTGCACAATTCTCTCACATGCAGAGTGCTATGCTTATGTTTTGGGCCATTTTGATGGTTGTGAAGTCTTCTAAATCAACCACTGAAGTGTGCCTTCCTATATTCGGAATCCTTGTGACGGGATTGTATGTGCTAGTGAAAAATCAGCCACCACTTGAAGGTTGATGAAATGAACAAAGGAAGCTATAATGCCATAATAAACTGCTATATAAGTTTTGTTTTCAACATTAATACAAATAAATCTCGCTTCTGTGTACTATTGTTTACTGGTTGCTGTTGAGGGTGCACTTAGAATCTGTAGTGTTTTCTGTTGTAGTTTGTGATGGTACTTCGTCCTCTACAATGCTATATAAATGTTTTCATTGTTTTCGCTTGTTCATAAAATACATGCGGACTAATGAAACTCATGAGCTGGGCCTTAAGAGGCCCAATGCTAAAAGCTTAATACTCTCAATCCGGAAGATATATATTCATCATCTCAAGCCTAGAAATGTGCATGATAAAAGCTCCATGATCAAAAGCTTTGGTAAAAAATATTTCCATATTCATCAAGAAAATATCTATGACTGTATATGGATGGAACATCAAAAGTACCCATATGTTAATACGTATATGGAATATTATACATACAGTATTAGTGTGATCACAAATTCTTTTATCATCACGTGAGTTTTTACATGTATGTCTAAGAACCTTAATTATTTGAGGGATTTCTAATTCTACATTACTAAAAGTTCATGTTTTATTTGAGAGATAAAACATCCAAAAATGATCATCCTTGAGAAATCTTTCATTAAATTTTTACATAATTCTTGTACATTGTTAATTTAGATGGGTTTTTTTTTTTTTTTTCCAATTTACACTATCAAAGTTCGTTAATTATGCATGAGATAAGCATCATATTGAATCGTTCCTAAGCATCAAACATATATATGACAGTTTCGTGCTAGTTCTGCAATGTTGCCGTTGATAAACTTGACTTTGTTCTTGAATAGAAAAACAAGTTTATTCCTCTACTCCAATAATGATAATCATGCCATTTAGATGAGTAGTAACAAGAATAACGTCGATGTTCTTACGTGCATGTAAGTAGGACTTGAAGAGTTCTGTGAAAGATCTACGTTGCTATTGGCCATAGAAGAAAGCAAGGTACAACACAGCACAAAGATAGAGCAAGAAGACAATCCAAGAAAGAAGAAAAAAGGAGGCATAACGGAAAAAGAGTAGAATCAACTTGCCGTGATATGATATTAAGAATCCATATCTTCGTGGAAATGAAAGAAATAAGATAAACACAAAGGGAAGAAGATAAAAAAGCTAACAGACACAAAACAAACTATCAAGTGCAAGTTCTATCAGACAACAAACTATCACAGCCGCAAAAGCAAAAGCTCACTATATATTGTTCACAAAATAACATGCAAGGTAAGATATAAATACAAGCGGAGTAATAACGAAACTCACGAGCCGTCCAATAATAAAAAATCAAAACCACAGTTTTCAACATTATGCAAACAAAACAAAGCGAAACACATGCTGCAATAAGTTTTTGAATTTATGTCAACTCAATAGTTGGGATGTTGAGAGCTTAATCAGCTATGACATAAAGCTATTTTATATGATTCACCTTCACCACATGTCCCCCTCAACAATTACCGAAAAATCTTCCAGAGTAAAATCAGGTTCTCTCACTCTTGATCTCCCTGCACCTACATACCTCTGGATAAGGTAAATCATGAACAACATCATAAAACAAACAATGAGAGAAAGAGCAAAAGCCGCTGAAGTAGTAAACCAGACGAGAGGAAGCTTGAAAATGCCACAAGTCACACCAACCCCTGACAACTTGCCCAACAATTTTAGGATATAGTGAAGTGATTCTGAAATCAATATTAGCATGATAGAAATCTGATACACGGGTTGCAGTGGCCAAATCAGCAACAAAAGTAGAAGATAACCCACCATTATTGTCATTTTATCTGTGATCTCTGGATTAAACTCACCAAATGCTTCCCCAAAGCTCAGCAATACTAGTGCTGTGTCAGATAAGTTTCCCAATTTGAAATCAAATTGAGCTATCAACTTTTCTGCTTTGAATTTTAGAAAAGCACCACCCGACACTAGCAACATGTAATGAAAATTAATAGGAATATTCTCTATACTCAGTATTATAGACATTATACAACCCGCAAAGCTGATTCTTGGTGGAGGAGGGTTTAATATAATCTTTTTCCGATCAAAAAAAGAAGGAGGAGGGTTTATTGAGGGTGTTTTAGGAGAAGGGTTTATTGCTGTTTCAGTAGAAAGCGTGGAGCAGGGGCTGAAATCTTCTGTGTTTACCTGACAAAAGCAAGAAATCCAAACAATATATTAAGTGTTTTTTTATAAGAGACAATTTAATTTTCTGCGCAACATTTATATATAAAATTTCAAACTAGAGAAAATGGTAATGATTATAATTAATTTTTCTATTTAAAAATCTAATAAGCAATTATTAGTGAATATTGGGCAAATTATCTATATACAAAATAAGAACTTAGAGAACTGCAATCAAGTAATAAGTTGGATTTCTCTCTTAGAATCCTTCTAACAAAGTTGTATTAATGTTTGGATTGATCTATAAAAAGTTGAGAGAAGCATATGTGACAAAAAAATTGTGTGGAAAGATGTCAGGGAATGGATATATAGCGTTCCAATTTTCTCATCTCACAAGAGATAATTATGAAAATTGTGTCTTCGAAAGCATTGCTAGGGTTTCACTTATAAGAGGTTTTAGTGAAGCTACAAAAATGAAGAAATGGTGCCTCGAAAAGATCAACGGACACCTTTTAAAGACAAGAAAGAATGATTAAATTGCTCTTGCATATCAATGTTCGGAAGATTAAGAAAGTTGTTACGCTATTTCAAAGGAAGCTCGGAAGATTTTGGAAGTCAAGACACTACTTTAATCACTAAAGGGTGACTTTGAAGCTTTGAACGAAAGAATCCGAATTAATTTTCAATTCTTGTTCAAGAGTTTAAAGACGATTGTTAAACAATCAAAAGAGATATAGATAAATAAATAGAAGATGTTCATGCGATAGAAAAGATTCTATTCCCTGGCTTCTATAAGTTGAAGAATTGAAAGGTTCTCATGCCCATGAAGAATGAATAAAAAGAGGGTAACAAGAGCCATTGAAACGAGCTCTCAAGATCAAAGCTTCTTTGAAGAACGATGTATAATTAAAAGAAGTACACGAATAAGGAAAATGGCATGGTCATGTCCAAAGAGAAAGTGGAAATTGTGTGAAGAGGTATGATCTTAATCATATATGATAGAATATAAAGAATATTTTAGTTATTAAAAACATAAATTAAAATCTATAAAAAATATGAAAAAAAAATATTATATATTCTTTTTCTTATTGTAAAAATTAGTTTTTTTTTATCTAAACAAAATAACTAACTGAAAAATCATTTTTCAAAAACTTAACATTGGTAAAATACTTACAAGAAAAAAGATGGATAAATTAGTAAAATGGCCATAACTCAGTAATAAATGAACAATTAACCTTAATAATAATAAACTATTCATATAATTAATTATTAAAATAATTTAATTTTCACAGTTAAACCATATATACTTTCATTTCTTATTCAACTATAGTACTTTTCTAGATTCATAACGATAGACAGTAAGATGTTAAAAAACAACAACGATGGCAATTAAAACATTAAAGAACAATGATATGGTGATGAAGAATGCTCATATCTTGTCCAAGATCACGAGACAGATTTGGTTTCAGTAATTACCAGATCGAGTTCCTCGTCCTGCAGTATCTACAATCATCATCAAATATATTAGCCATGAATTGCAGAGTATGATAATCAAAGAAAGCACACTAAATAAACAAGAAAATTAGATTTGCTACTGTTTATTACGTTTGGGTTGTGTTCTTCAGACACAGTCTCCATCTCAATCTCCATATGCAAATTTACACAAGGTAGTGCCGTTAATCAGAGCACAATAAGTTTTTCAAAATACAATTATAATAATAATATTTAACCCTAAAGAACAACTGCAACATGAGGATGTTGATGCAACGAGTGAAATGCACATATGTCATATTCATGATCACAGAATAAATTCAGTAGGAAGTTTTTTACTACTTACCTGATTGAGTGCCTTATTGGACAGTATCTGCAAGAGTTAACAAATATATATAGTATGTGTAAGGTATCGAACATAACATCAACAAAGAAAACACAGACAATTAACCAACGGGATAAAAGGTTGTCACACATTAGTGTTATGTTTTTCAGGAACGGTCTTCGTCTCCACCTTCGCGTTAGAGACAAACTCCTTCAAAAAGCAAACTGCAGAAAGCTTCGCAGCATGACTAAACACAAGCTGCAGATTTGAAAGAGAGCACACTTTGAAGTCAAATCAAAGCAAATAACAAACGCGTTTGCGTGTGGTATCAAGTGACTAAGGAAGCTTTAGATTCTATTCACTCAAAGCATGTACCTTCGTCACCTTTAGGCAAATTCCTACCCAAAACAAAAGACAATGAAATAAAAACAGGAAGTTTGATTAGATTACTCGTTATATTATTCTGGGCAGGTAGAGTTTCATTTTCAAACCCAGGGATTTAAGGGTCTCTTTTCCTTTTTTATTCAGAGTCTCCATCAACAAAGACTATGGCAATAAATTAACTATTTTTCAGCCTCCCTTGAAGTTTCCCTGGATGCAGATTAACGCGTTTTCTTAGTTTGAATTCATTGTTCTTGATCATTTTCGGAGGCCACAACGAGGTACTCTCATTTTTTTCTGCAATATTGGTTTCACACTGTGGGGAAAGACTGGAACTAAACTAACTGCTTGTGTTTTGTGGATCTAGCTCAACATATCACCTGCCTGAAATCACCTCTTCCTTTTCTTCTTGCCCTATGATGGATTGTCAATTGGAGAAGAGTGGATATCTGACAGAATATCCCTTTGAAGAAATAGTATGTGTTACTTTATTTACATCCATTCCAGCTGTTACTATTTTTTTCTGTTTTCTTCGTACTGATTACTACTTGTTCATCTGTAGTTCACTTTTTGTTCCCAATTTCTTAAGTCTTGTTTCTTTAAAAAACACCTATAATTTGTAATAATGGAACAATGTTGTTTAAGTATTCAATTGAAAGTATATGTGTATTACCACTTCTTCTTCTTGTGCCTCAGCTGAATTTGACTACAACACTGATGTTAGAGCTCCGTGAGTCTACTTATGAACATCTAAAGGAAGCAGTGCATTGGCTTGATGAGTCAACAAAACTGATTTTAGAGCTCCGTGCGTCTACTAATAAACATCAGAAGGAAGCAGTGCATTTGCTTGATGAGTCTACAAAACTGATTTTAGAGCTCGGTGAGTCTATTAAAAACGAGGCCGAGGAAACCCTTTGCTTTGAGGATCTTAAAGCGGAAAATCCATACTTAATCATGGGAAACAGATTCGATGCTCCGCTCTGCACACATACTGGTGGATATCATAGCACGAGACAGTGCCTCAAGGTAAGTTGGTAAGGTTATTGCTTTCTGAATGATTATTCTATATCATGTTCTTTTGCTTTCTGATTTATGTTATCATGTAAGAAGATGTATAATTCTTTGCTTTTGACATCTTTGTTCGACCACTAAAAGAAATTACTGAATCTTGGCATGTAAATTTTTTCAAGTGAATTCTTAAGAAATTCTCTACAGCAATTCTTAGTTTTTAAAACCGATATATATTATTATTTTCCGACGATTTTAAGATCACAAAAAATATCCTAGAAACCTGCATTTTAGTGTAGGACCCAATTATATAAAAGTTTGTGTTTTATGAGATTATAATGTTTGTGACAAGTTTCTATGTAAAACACGTTTAGGAGAGAAAAAATACTTCTTATAAATTGAAGTTATATAATTTTTTTATTCATATTTCTAACATACATATCAGTTAACTTGAACAAAATTTATTTTATTATTTTCTACTATTCTTTTTTATTTCTATTAATGATTAGGAACAGAAAATATCTAAATAATTAACCAGCCTGCTATAACTACGAGAGATTTCTGTTGCATTTCTGATCCTTCTTGGGACTTTCTACATTCTGCAGAAATGTAATACAATTTCTGTGCATAGTAATATGAGAGATTTCTGTAACTCCAAGGGGAAAATTCAAAAGGTGAATCAAAGAAACTCCACAGGAAACGAGTTCTTGCATGGTCTCAATGAACCATACCCTGCAGTAATGTTAAAGACTTCCCAACTGCAAGAAGTGTTAAACAATAATAGCGAATTCTTGGGTCCTGAAAAACGCAAGAAAACCGTACATCGTGTTTCATCTTTTGTGATAGCGGCCACCGTGTATCTTTGGATTTTCATGGACATATGCAGCCACTTACCATTTATCCAGCTTCAGCCAAAGTCTCGCCCCATTTTCTTTTGGTCCACTTTTCTCAAGCTGTTCGGTTTCATGGCGTATGTTTCAGCCACTGCAGCGATGATTGTTGTTCGTGCACCATTCTCTGGCATGCAGAGTTTTATGCTTATGTTTTGGGCCATTTTGATGTTTGTCAGTTCCGCTAAATCACTCACAGAAGTGTACCTTCTATCATTGGGAATCATTCTCACAGGTTGTTATGTGCTCGTGCCAAAGAAGCCACCACACTCACACAAAGGTCAAAAAAGTTAAGAAGCTGAGCTTCTGTAACTTAAACCAATTTATGTTACCTAATATATATAAATTTATCTTCTGTGTGTTAGTCTTTATGGTTGCTATCTAATATGCACCTTGAAGTTCAGGGTGCATCCATGCTGCAACAGCTTATAGCCATAGATTTTGCTTAAAATAATTATGAACTTTAAATAAAAATAAATCTATGGCTGTAAAGGTTGGTGCTTCCATTCCCCAAACTCATGGTGCATTTAGAGCCTCGTCTGTTTCTTGTTCTTGTTTGCGTCAATAATTCACAGGTGAAACACCGTACTTTTGGTGCAGTGCTGTACTGTTTGCTGTTGGATTTTACTTCCTTGTGGTCACCATTACGTTGAAATTTTATATTCCAATGGTTTAATATGTGCAAATACCATTTACTAATTGTATTAGGCAGTCATCGCAAAGGTAAATTCATATTAAGTAAGTTCATTAGACTCTTGATTTGATTGATATTAAGTAAGCTCGTTATGCTGTTCTTGATATACGAATGCATGCTTAATTGTATGGTTTAGCTTCAGCATAAAGATTTCTGATATTTAAGATTAAAACATGCATGTCATCAGTGGAGTCTCCATGTTTATATCCTTTTCCATATTACCCAATACTTTATATAAATTTTCAAGTTTTTAGTCTTAACTGATAAGAGAGTGTTCAAATTCTTTTATAATAACCGAGAGAGATAATTTTGTCTTTTTCTCTCATTGCTGTAGCGCATGAAGTAATTGATGGGGTACATGAAGCAACTAACTCAATTATAACACTAATAATTAACTAAGGTCCAGGTGCAACATTGGTGATTAATAAGCTATGTTCCAGTAAAGTAATTGCAATATTAATGATTGACCAAGATCCAAACGGAAATGTTGAAATAATAATTTTGAAATATAAATAAAATTAACTAATTTTTACACTAATTATTTTCTAATCACATTTAAAATAAATAAACATTTTTTTGTGAAAATATGACATCAAAAATAAAAATTTATATGACTAATATTGGTGCGACAAATAATGAAAATTTTCTGCACATGTTTTCCAATGCACAAACAACACCATTTCTTATAACAACCAATGTTGTAAAAAACACAATAGCAAATATGTAAATTAAGAAAATATTTTCTACACCATGTGCTTAAGAAACCAATAGAAAAGTTATGTATTTATCCAACATAGTATATAGACTGCTTAAATCATCGATGTAGTATGTGTAATTTTTTATAGACATGTTTTCCTTACACATCTTATTCCATACAATCTCAACTAATATATCCTTTGTTGTCTCGATATAGTGTTCACAAATCTCACCTGCTCATTCTTGTAGTGATTGTTAAACAAGTCTTGCCTTTTCAACTTAGCTAAGCATTTTTTCGTTTACATGACATAAACCTTTTATGTATATATCAGTTTAGGATAATACAATTTGTTTAACAGTAGATGTTGAGTCTGACATTACAATACCTTCTAAGTCATTCATACCATTTATAACAATCATGAATCCCTAAGCACTTTCAACACTCCCCTCTCACCTTTAAATACATTTCTTCCTTCTCATGTTCACAAGGGATATTAGATTGTTCTTCAACCTAGCTACAAACCTAACTTTCTCAAACGTTCTCTCAATTCTATCATATAGACGAAACTTGGTGGTTCCAATTATAATTATCTTACAAGATTTACTGTCACCAAGGAGAGATGAACCTCCTTCAATTTTTGTAAACTCTTGAAAACACAAAGAGTTAGATGTCATATGGAATGAACATCTAGAATTCATTATCCACTCACAATCATCAATATTGCTTGACACCATAAGGACATCTGATTATTCATTACCATCTTTAACCAGAATTGCTTAACCAAATGCAAGTGAATCAAATTGTTTGCTCTACCAAGGTTGGTAGCTTTCTTCTTCCTCTCCAGACAAATCCTTTTGGTGTATTCTTTCTTCTTGTAATGGTAACATCTTATGGATGATACATTTCCACCATTCTTTATCCTCGACTTGGACCTCCTTCTACCTCTTTTGTTATCATTAATAGACGGTCTACCCATTACTACAAGGTCATCTTCAACCCTAGACGACTTAACTTCAAACTTTCCATCCAACTCCTTAAAGCCCAAAGTAGTCTAAACTTATTTATGAGAGAGAATCTCTCTATCACAAAGCAAGGTTTCCTTAAAATGATAATGTATATTAGGCAATGAACACAACAATAACAATACTTGATCCTCATCATCAATTTGCACATCAATGTTTTGCAAATCAATGATCAACTTGTTAAATTTATCCAGTTGTTCACTAAATTCCTTTTCACTACTCATCTTATATGAGTACAACACGTACTTTAAATACAGACAATCACAAGGGCTTACAGGCTCTCAAGCTTCGTCCATAGTCCTGTTGTGATTTGCTCCTTCGAGACTTGCCTTGACACCTTATCACTGCAAGTCTAAGAATAGTAACATTATGAGCCTTCTCTGACAACATTCTTCTATCATTTTCCACCATGGTCATATCAAACATGAATTCACCTTTCAAGGCTTCACAGAGACCTTATTGAACCAGAAGAGCACGCATCTTCAATTGTCACAATTCGAAATTGTTCAAAGCAATGAATTTTTCAACCTCATACTTTGTAGAAGTCATATTGATTGAATTTTATGCTCACCACACTAGTTTATTAGGAAATTAGCTCAACAAATTCACTATAAAGTGCCTAACATATGACTCAATCGTTCTACTTAAAGTTATCCTGAAATACAAGGTCCAAGGTCCTATTTATAAAACAAATATTATTATAACTAAAAACATGAAATTCATCTAAGACTAACGAGGAATACAAATGAATAGTATTTCTCGTTTTAGAACAAAACATTTACTAAATAGTTTCATCAAACAATTCAAGTCTCAGTAGACATTATAAGACTAGATGATCTACTAAAACACTCCAAGAACCTTAAAGACAAGATTTTATTAAATCATTTTTTACAATTCACTCATTATTTTCAAGGGTTTACCAATATCTTAACAATTTGACCCTTTTCTAGGCATTATGGTCTCATCTTTATTGTATTTGTTCAAATATTTTATTGATACTCAAATTAAGTTTTCTTATCATCAATCTACCTGCTTCATCTTTTATACTTAGATGGCCAATCAAATGCCACATTGCAAGCTTGAAAATGACGAGAAGCTTGTGTAAACTAGAGTCATTTAGAACATTGGTTACCATGAAAGAATAAAGTTTCTTCATAAATTATTGTTCATTTGTAAATGTAATATCATAACTTTTTTATTTATTTTGTATAGAAGAAGTTTGTTCCACTTGATCCAATTATAAAGTTACAGTTTCTATTATTTCAAAAATAATTTGCAATCATTTTAATTCACAAAATATACTATAAGAAAAAAGTTATTTAGAGACCAATTTTTAGCTACTAAATGAAATGGTTGCTAATTGTGACCAAAATAGTCACCAAATTAAATTTTGGTTGTTAAATAACTATAAAACAGAAGTAATGATTGAATTTAGTGACCAATTAAGTCTAGATAATTGGTATCTAATATTAGCTACAAAAGTTTTAGTAACCTGTATAACTAGATTCTAAATTATTATCTAATTAAGTTATAGACTAATTTAAAATCTAATGGTATAGGTCACTAAAACCTTGGTAATTAATGTTAGATATCAATTATCTTGACTTAATTGATCACTAAATTCAATCATTGCTTCTATTTTGTAGTTATTTAACAACCAAAATCTAATTTGGTGACTATTTTAATCATAATTAGCAATGATTTTATTTGGTAGCTAAAAATTTATCTCTTGATATTTTTTTTCTTATAATGATAATATAGTACGTATTACGAGAAGGATTCACACTTCATAAAAGGAGCTTTACCTTTGACATACATCAATACAATTTCTTGTGTCTTTGCCACTCTTTCTGATTCTTGCTCTATAAGCTACAAACTACACTGTTGCATAGTCTGTTTATAGATGTTCATGCAAATCAGCACAACCATATGAAAATGTCACATATCCTGTAATTGCATCCCTTGTGTCTCTAGATTATATTCACATTATTAGATTTAATTAATATTTTTATTATAATTAATTTTTAATTTATATATTATTGTGTAGTCATTACTTATTCTGTTTCTTTCATGTGAATTAATAGGTTCTTTTATCATCTTAATGAAATGATATTTGCCTTTTTAATATTCATTTTAAATTTTAAATATTTAAGTTATTTCAATACAAAAAAAAATAGTTGGTACATTAAAAAAATTAAATATATATTTAAAATATTAACTTAAGTCATTAATTAATATTATACCTTAAATTTTTAATTATTATTGTCAACTATTACTTATTCAAAATATTACTTATTTTCAGTAAAAAAAATATAAAAATTAAAATTTTTCAAAAATATTATACTTAAAAAATAAATAATTATAACATGCCTCTTATTAGCAACCACATCACAACACAATTTAACATATTATTCCATATAATATTACATAATTAACTCAACATATTTTTAAAATTATTACAATATTTAATAAAATTGTAAAATTTTAATAAATTTAATAAATTTATTTTTTATTTTACAATTTTTTTATTTCTTTTTCTCTTCTTTTAACATACTCCTTTATTTTTTTTAAATCAATGAAATAAATTTACAAATGTCACTAGATCAACATTAAGTCTATTTATTCAATTTTAAAATATTTATTACACTTAACAAAAATATATATTATACATCAATTATTTATTCAAACTAGATATTACAATAAATCTGATTTCTTAAATAAGTATATATCATATATTTTATGTAATTAAGTTAATAAAGATTTTTAATTATAAATGCACCCAAAACATTACTTTGAATCTATATTCAAAATTTATAATTTTATTACCTTGATATTTTTAATCAAAATTTTCATATGAACATGTTTCATCTGTTGTAATTGGAACTTTTGTGTGCCTTTGGATTATCTTCAACATTGGCATCTAGTTTCAGCCACTGCATGAACAACTTGGCCGTGTCCCCTTGTTCAGGTTGTTCAGTTTTATGGTTTTTTGTTTGGACAGTTGCTGCGCAGTTCAATCCTTTGCAGAGTGTCTTGCTTGTTTTTTGGGACCATTTTTATGTTTTTCAAATCTTTTCATATTGTGAATTTGATTATGTAAACAATTACATTAGTTGTTTATACCTTTTAATAACAAGATTAAACAAATTGTTTTCTTATTTATATAACATTAAACTCGTGATTTTGTTAGCTAAATCAATCTAATATAGTATGAACTTGATTTGGTTTAAAAGAAAAAATAATTGGAAACTTTTAGCAAATAAAGAATGACTTGTTTGTATTTTGTTTTTCTAAGATATACTTGTAAATTCTATAAATATTGGATATATAATTAAAGAAACAAGCGTACATTTGTGCTGATCACCAATACTTTTTTATTTTTTAAAATATAAAATTATAACACAAATATTCTTCTTCAAATTCGATAATCACTTATATATAATGATTTACTTTAATAATATAATCTAAACAAAATATAAGGTGGGAAAAAAATTAAAATTATAATAAGAATTTTAAAATTATAAGATTCTAAAAAGAATTTTAAATAACTAAATCCTAGAATTTTAATTTCTAACTGAAAATAATAATTTTGGAAATTCTCCCATCCCGTTTATACTTTTAAATTATATTTTTAATAAATACTTTTTAAATGATAATTTCTTAATAAATTTCAATTTCATAAAAAATCATATTTAAAAAATCTTATATTTGAAAAATTAATTTATTATGCTGTATTAATTAATGCAATATTTAAGAATGTAATTATTATGAAAATTCTTATTTAATACATGAATATTATAGATATAAATTTCATAAATGTAATATTTAATAATATTATTGAGAAAATTTCATAAAACAATAAAAATAAGAAAATACTCCAATTTACACTACAATATTTATTTTTAATTACATTGCTTATTTTAAAGTTACTGAAATTAAAGTTAGAACCAAATATGGTAGATTTAAATATATAAAAGGTTAAAAAAAATTATAAAAGCCTTATCTCTGAAAAGAAACAGCTAAAACACTCTTATTCAAGAATGACAACTTAAAGCACTTTCATTGGATATTCTTTCATAAATATAACATTGTTTAAAACAATAAAAGTGTGATATATATATATATATATATATATATATATATATATATATATATATATATATAAGAAAGAGAGATATTTTTTTTGTTTACTTTTTGTTTATTTGTTATATCTTTATAAATATATATA
>Ga0099824_1000458_pt1 | contig 47749 bp, 22 predicted proteins | sample SiratrowhiteBW_FD_76837 | JGI IMG/M metagenome (GOLD analysis project Ga0099824, IMG submission 76837) | Root nodule microbial communities of legume samples collected from California, USA - Siratro white BW | ecosystem: Host-associated > Plants > Roots > Nodule | place: USA: California... | reverse complement strand
TAACAATAATATTAATATTTTTTTTTACTTTGTTGTATGAAAAAAAAATTTTTTTTTTTTTTTTTAAATTTTTTTTTAAGAAAAAAAAATTTTTTTTTTTTTTTTTTTTTTTTTTTTATTGGCATGCAAAATGCATAGTTGATGATAAAGCTTAATGATCTGAAAGTAAGAGAAAAATGTTGTGTCCTCCTCTTTTATTTATCATGTCTAATGCAGTAGGTTGATAAAATAGTAAAGCTTTTAATATTCTCACCTTTCCAAATTCATTTTCTCCAGTCTTGTTACGTAGATTCTCTTATATCTGTTACATTAATTTACTCATCTGAGATAATTTTCAATCGAATCACTCTCTAGTCTATAATAATTCATTCCCAAGAGTTATCATTCCATTTACTACCATCCCCTATACATCTAAATTTTTTACATTTTAATTTTTTAAAAGTAACTTTAACATATATATAAAATGAATTAAACTTCTGTAATCTGAAATTAACTTATATATAATTGATTTATAGAAACTTATTTTATTTTATAAGAAAATAATTCACTTTATCATCTTACTTTTTTGTAAATATTTATTAAGAAATATATATATATATATATATATATATATTCAAACGTAACTCTCGAATATTATTTGTGTTGTCAAAAGGGAAGATGGAAGAAGTTTTCTTTTCAAAATCTAAACTACGAAGCAATATGCATGCATATGTCTTACATTCGTATCCTAAAGGGTTTTGTCAGCATACCTTATAGCATTAATTTATATAGAGATTGTTGAGGGCAAATAGAACCTTAATTTTAGTATCTTAAACGTGCCTTAAAGAGTTACATTTTCTCTGCTGTTTATTTTTCTTATAGAACCCTCACAGTCAATGATTTCCTCGTTGACACTGTTGTTGCCGAGTTATTTTGAGTCAGGACTGAATAATTATATATATATTTATATATTAAACATGAAATATAGTGGAGGATCTTTATTGTTTTTGGAAAAATTAAATGTTTGGGAAAAAAGTTGAAATATGGAAATAATAAAATTAAAGAACTAAAGATTTTAATTTAAAATTATCATGAGATCCAACCTAGACTAGAAATGATTAAATTATAATATATAAGTAATATAACTCTCTTCTTACATGGTTTATTAGGTTGATTTAGATTTAAATTCTATTATCTTAATATATAGTCATTAAGAGTTTATCATGGTTGAGATTTGAACCTATTGTGTCACCCAGTATTCGGTTCTTCTTGATTTTCATGCTTAATGTTTTCGACATGAATGCACAATATCTTCGGCGTAATGAGTGTGTTAGAGATCTCACATCAATTAAAAATAAGATTAAATTATAGTATATAACTAGAGGCAAACCTTATCTTATCGAGTCAATTTAGTGAGGTTGAGTTATACTTAAATTTTACTACCTCAATATGATATCAAATCCTAATATGGTCATTAAGACTCTATCCTAGTTGAGATTTTGGTCTATCATGTCACTCACCATTAGGTCTTCCTAGATTCTCACACTATACAACAATTGTTTGACAAATTTGCTTGCATTGTTTTTAATAACACTCTATTTATCTCTCTTTCAATGATTAATTTTTTTTATCAAAATTGATTTTTTTAATTCTTATATATTAATAAAAAAATATTATAAATAGTAGGCATGACGAAGTGGGTTTGGGTTGTGAGCTAAATTGACGTTTTCAATTTGTTAGTTTATTTGGTCTGACAACCGGTGCAATGGATGTCTTTAATGATGATTAAAAATATGTTTTGTTGACAATTTTCAAATTGTCACCAATTCAGTTGTTGTTGAAAATAATTATATTTGGCAATGGTTGGAATCGTCATTCTATAAACACGAAACAACAATAGGTAATAATAAAAACATCATTGTAGATGAATTTGAGGTAGCTGATGAAGAGTATTTTGGGTCAATATATGATGACTATTTTGGAAAAATTACTGTTGTTTTATAGGTTTACAACAATAATTAAGGAATGAATCGTCATTGTTTCTCCAATTTTTTTAAATTTTTTCTTCTAATTTATGCTCTCTCTTGCCTGATAACTAAGAAACATCGATATAACAAGTATTGCATACTAAACCAAAATGAATAATATCATATGAAACCATGGAAAAAGTATTATAAATGTCGAGTCTGAAAATTTCAAAACATAAAATCCATATATGAAAGGTAAAATTACAAAAAATAAAAAAGGTTTACAAAGTATTGTAATGTAGAAACTTATAAAATAAGTTGTCCATGTGAATCTCACGTAGCTAATTGATTTAAAATCAAACAAATGAACATTTATGAAACATTGCAACAAATAATAACTTGAATTAATACATAAAATAGACCTATCTTATTTAATTACAAATTAGTTAAATAATTTCTTGATCCTGACCTCTTTAAAATATCCACGTTCATACTTTCTAGTTTGTTTATTACAATACAATTAAATACTAACATAATTAACATATTTAATTGACAAAAGAAAAAAATCAAAAAATGTATATTTTGAAAAAAGTTAATAAAATTGAGTTGTAGCCATGTCAACTTTTGCGATCTTGCACTAGGTCTATCTTCAAAATGTTATATCCAGAGCACACACTAATAACTAAAAATGATGGTTAGGGGACACTTATATAATGTAAATACATAAAATTAATGTGTTTGAGATATGTGAGGGTTTCTTGTGCAATGAGAAAATCCATGCAATTGTGTGATCAGTCAGGGATATCATAAGTAGCTATTAGTAACACCTGTATTGAAAATAACCATCAGTGCAACTATAAGTAATGGACTATAATTTGATGACTTAAAAACTTCACTTACTCATTATGAACATATGATGCAAGATATATCTGCTTCCCCATGTAGCAATGCAGTTGGTGATGTATTCTCGAGTTTCAACTTTTCTATTTTCCAATGCATTAATGAGTTGTGGGTCCATGAATCTATACGTCTGCATTGAAAATAACCATCAGTGCAACTATAAGTAATGGACTACAATTTGATGACTTAAAAACTTCACTTACTCATTATGAACATATGATGCAAGATATATCTACTTCCCCATGTAGCAATGCAGTTGGTGATGTATTCTTGGGTTTCAACTTTTCTATTTTCCAATGTATTAATGAGTTGTGGGTCCATGCATCTATACAGTGATGTTTACCCTCGTTAACACATCTATTTCTTTTGTGTCATGATTTGGGTGGAAGTCTTATAGGAATGATTCTTGACCATATTGATTTTTGACATACCTTTTCAAAATTTTCATCATCGAAGCTTTTGGGCAATATTTATCTTTAACATATCCTTCCAAAATTTTCATATAACACTCAATAAGATACATTCATCTTAATTATATTGGTCCACATAACTTAATTTCTCTTACCAAATGAAGAAGTAAATACACATGATATCAAAAAAGGTTGGTGAAAAAAATATCTTTAATTGACACAAGATAATAACAATCTCATGTTTTCATCCAACTTTAGAGGGTTAATAATGACTTTACTACAAATTGAAGAGAAGAACAAGTCATAGTATGTCTAGCATTTTTGGGTAAAATTTCACGAATAGCCACTAGTAACAGTTGTTGCATTAAGATATGAAAATCATGAGACTTAAAGCTAACTAGCTTCAAATTATGCGTAGATACTAAGTTCTTGACATTTGAAGAGTATTATTGTGATACTTTCACGCCCTTTAAACATTAGTAGAAACTTATTTTTTCTTGTTTGGACATAATGTAACATTTTGGGATAAATATGTACGCTTATCCACCACCTTTGGTGTTAACTCCTCTTGTATCAATTAAACTATCACACACATTTTTCTCAACATGCATTACATCTACATATTGTCTAACTTCTAAAAACAAGCAATTATTTCAAATTTAAGACTTGCTATGTACTTGGGAGTTGGCTCCATTAATTCATTTAATGATTATGGTTAATTTGTTTCGCTAAACAATTTATTTACTATAATTTCTCATTTCCCTTTAGACAAACTCACTTTCAAATTTTGTTTTTCCACAGTTTTTTTTCAATCCCTAATTGTCAAGAAGGAAACTTTATGAAGTTATATGATTTTTGTCTTTTCTTATTGTTGTTCAGTTCAAAGAGATTCCTCTACTGGTGGAGTTAACAATAAATGGAATGAAGAGAAAGAAATCACGGGCTTATTGGATGGAAGTGGGGAGTATACTCTTGTTTATTAGGACAATGAAGGAGACAAGATGCTTGTTGGGGATGTGCCATGACAGTAAGCATCTTATTATCACTATCAATCTTGTGCACCATTATTTAATTCAGTATTATAATATTATATATCTCCACTTAGTGTTTGAGGAGCAATGGAGGATCTGCATTTTGATCTCAAAACTGTAATAGATATTTAGTTAGATTCCCGATGCTTAACAATTACTATATATTTATATCGAACACCCTTTTAGCCAATAGTTGTGAATAAATCTAAAGCAGTACATGCCATGGCATATATGTTGTTTCACATGATAACACCTGTGTCACTATCTCCTATTTGAAATATAAATAAACTATAAATTAAATGGCACAATTAGATTTTTCCTTTGATTTCTTTTAATGGTTTAGTTATTATGATTGGCACCAAAGATAATTTTATTATGTTTTTTTTTTAATTGTGTATATATGTTTGGCAGCATGATTGTATCAATAGTGAAGAGACTGAGTGTTGAAGAGTTTAGAGTTTTCTGCATTTACAACATGAGTTGGAATCTTCTTTTTTATTTCCCTCACTTTGTTACTGTCATGATTGAAAATTGAAGAAGTGGATGTTGTTTCAGTAGGCAGTAAGCAAGAGAAGATATCGCTTGAGTCGACAATGAAATGGAGCAATTTGAGATTTTGTTCCACTGCTGAAACTTGAAGGTTCTTGCGTTTGGGTTCTTTTGTCTAGTGAAGATCATGAAATGAAGCTAGTTGCGTACATTATAATTAAGTAATGTGGTGCATATATCTTTTTAATTTTGAAAGAAGATTTGAAATGTTTGTGTTGTATAAATAAGTAAGGGAAACTTCACTGATGATGTATAGGACAATTTGAAAAATGTGGTAGAAGTGTATTAGGAAGAAATTTTAAAAACACATGTCGCATTGGTAAATCATTTTGAATTTGTAGTGGGAACAAACCAAATCACTCACAAGTTATATAAAGTGTGTCAATGACGAAAAAGAAAGGTAGAGAGACAATGTGTTCAAAGTCAAATCGAGGCAGATTGTTGTTGTAGCTCTATTATAGGTGTGAGACATATTTGTGGTTATGGGTTGTTTTGCATCTCATCCCTTTAAGTGGTTTTTGTTTTCTTTAATGGTGAACTTGTATTTGTTCTTTGTGTATAAGGGGTTGGGAAATCCTGAAATGTTCCAGTTAATTCATTTTATGTTGTTGCTGTTGGAGATCTCACATTGACTAGAGATGAGATATTTTAATAGTTTATAAGTGGATGCAAACCTCACTTTACAAGCTGGTTTTGTAAGGTTGAATTAGGCTTAAAGTTTCCTTCTTGATATTTGCCATAAAAAAATAGAATTAAGTTTGATTTGATATATTTATTTTTCAAGTACTTGTTGTATATTTTATTTGTTGTATTTTTAAATGTAATGAATATTTTATGTTTATTTATTTTAATTAATATGTATTTTTAAATTTTAAATATGATTTGCCTATTAATTAATTATGATATGATATTTATTACAACTATCATAATTTTTAATAATAATTATAAAATATTAATAATTAGAAACAATTAATTGCTAATTATCATATAAATTTTGACAATAAAATACTGTCAATTATAATAAATTAATAATAATAATAATAACTAATTTATATAATAACTTATTATTATTGTTTTATATATTTTTGATATTTTATTATTATTATCATAATTGTCTTTTATATTTGTAATATTTTATTATTATTATTATTACATAAAATTATTAGTGATAATTTTATTTGTCACAATAAAACTTTATTTACTAACATCTAAAATTGTTGTTGTTACAAGTATAATAGTGACAAGAGTATACTAGTGACAATTCAATTATCCTCACAAGATATTAATAATGATATGTTTTTAATTTACAGTGATGAATATTTATGTCACTAAAATTAGTTTTTTTTTTTTTGTAGTGACTATTCGAACATATTTTCAACTATTCAAATTCTTTCCGGTATAATATGCAATCATTAGGACATGCATATATCTTTTTATACTCCATTCACAATAGACAAAGTATTTTCTTGGTCTCATAATTATAATGTGGTAGTGTATTTCCTTTTGGAAACTTGTCCTTTAGTAAAGCAAACAATTACTAAAACTTTTATTAGTCCACCCATTGATTGTTTCTAAGTTCGTCAACCTTAATGTCGCTAAAAAACCGTCTGAACCTAGTTGACCCAGATACAAGGGAGTCTTTGTGTCACTAGACATAGTTTCATACATGTACACTTAAACAAAAGATTCTGCACCAATATCACAAATGGTGTCCTCGAATCGGTCATCCATGGTGGAATCAACAAATCCTTTAGTTTGGGACACATTTGGCAAGTCTAATAATTCATCATCCCACGTCCAACTTGTATAATTTTGAAGAAAATCATCACAAAGAATATATTTCCTAATTTCAGTAACATTCAACCTTCTCCAATTCAAACAATTAACATAAGGATATCTAAACTTTACTCCATCAACACTACTACCAAATTAAATTGTATAAATTATTTTACTTTTCTCTCATACTCAACACTAATATATGCTAAATTAATCCAATCTCGATCCATATATACACTCTATAATCGTCACTAGAATTTAAGTAATGTCTAGATACATATAAACTTACTTTTGCAATCAAAAGTGTGACTCTATTCCATTTAAGAAGATTTATTTTTTCTAGTTCATTGGCACATAACTTTAAACAAATTTTTTTAAATTTCATAAAATTTTGGCACCATTTTGTATTGATCTTCAAGTTACATGAAATGAAAGTGGTAATCAACTACAATTAAATACGGATCGGAAGATTAATATAAAATGCAATCAACCAAAAATATATAAAATATAACCTTCTTAACTACAATTAAATATGGATCCGAAGATTAATATAAAATGCAATCAACCAAAAATATATAAAATATAACCTTCTTAAGCTATCCAACCAGACTATTCAAAATTCAATATATTTATTATTAGTATTATATCCTTTTATTTTTGTGTAAAAGAAATCATAAAAATTGTTCAAATTCTAGGTAGCACATAATTTTTGTACTGGATCTCAAACATAAAATAAAGGTTCACTAAATACAACAGCAATGTAATTTCAAAATAAAAAAAAAAAAAAAAACTAAATTTGAACATTCAACAAAACAATTAGAAACAAATTATACTAAATAATGTTAATTTCAACCAAAATTTTGACAACCTAATACCTAAACTATAAACTTTCCTAAAAATAAAACAACTTAGTTTGGTGAGATTGGGACACCCCTTATTATAAGTTGTTGCACATGAACAAATAACTTATTTTCTAAATAGAAACTATGAAGTATTTTGCATCTTCCTAACTGTCTTCCTCTTCCATCTATGGTAGAATTGTTGAGATAAATAAGTGGGACAAACATGTTAGAAAAGCATAACTCACATTTAGAAGGGAAACTATTAGAAATATAAGTATGACATAAGAAAAAAAGACATACAAACACTCACTCTTAAGTTTGGATTGACTCTTAGAATCAGTTTCTTAGATGGATAACTTAATTTCATTGTTATTTGTTGAATATCTTCAATAAATTTCTCTTCAAAAAGACCTATTAGTGATATTAGAGCCTAGCCAATAATCTGGGTTGATATTCGATTTTATTACATGGTAACTCATTTCTCATTCTCTCTTATGGTAGACAAATTCCACCAAAAATTTGAAGAAAACAAATAAAGAAAAAAAATTGAAGAAAACCAATAAAGAAAAGGGAGGGGAAATGACTTTCATGTTTTGAATCTTGCCATATGAAAAAGAGTTGTTTACCCCTTTTATGCTGAAATGAATTGAACCGGTTAGTAGCAATTATAGAATGTTTGATCCCAAAAAATTTATGCACATTGTCTTGAAACTAGAGTGCAACAGTTTTTGAGTAAATTTTATGAACTGGACGTGAAATTCTGACAGTCTTTATCATCTTTATTTGAGTTTGGTATATATTTTTAATCTAATAGTATGTTTGGTTTATGAATAGAAGTGGAAACGAAAAGAAAAGAAGAAAAAATTCAATGAATTTTTAAACTGTTAGCCAAAAACAGAAAATTAAAACAAGTATAAAGCGAAAAAGAAAAACTCCTAATAGAAAATACATGAAAAAACAAGAACTATTTAGCAATTACACATATAAAGAAACTCTTTTTTTTTTTTTAAAAATAAGGATTATAAACCTTGAAGTTCCCTATAATCCATTGTTAAGATTCTTTTACATAATAACTAATTCACTTAGATAAATTTGAAGATTTGTTAAAAATGAAATCCACTTATAATTTATGACAGTACAAAAAAGGTGTGGAAGTGGATGGATTATTTATTATTATTTGGATTTGTTTATCCGTTTTGTGAAGCTTAAAGGAAGAGGAGAAAGAAATAAGCATAGATTTTGAGTTTAAGCATAAATAAAGGGCATGAAATGGGTCCCACCCAGGTGGGAGATGAATCGTTGTGGAGGAGAATAATAAGAGAGGTGCTGTCAAGGCCACACAACACCACACAGAGACAGAGTGGCTTTCAATTTGTGGCTGAGAAGTAATCTCTGAGGCCAACAAAATTGACAAACACACATTTATTGTGTCACTGCTTATGAATTTTTAAGAATAAATAAACAAACATAGGCATCTCTCACTCTTGGATCATGCAAAACAACACACCTTCAAATTCAAAGCCTTCAACTTCAATTATGCGAACGCTTTGTGATGCTTGTGAGAGCGCCGCCGCTATCGTTTTCTGCGCCGCCGATGAGGCCGCGCTCTGCCGTGCCTGTGATAAGAAGGTGCAATTCTCCACCCTTTTCTTTCTTACTTCATTAACTCTACTATATGCAAACTCTCATCATTCAATACTTTTTTTTTTTTTTTTATTTCTTCTTCCTCGCTTCTTATTCCTTCATGTTGCTCCCTCAATGCCTGTTATACAGTATGTTCTTTTCTGAACCTTTTATGGTTTTTTTTTTGCGTTCATTTTATCAGTTTTGTTGCATTCAGTGGAAATTTTCGTCTCTTTTTCATCCACAAAACTTTAACTAGGACATAACAATGTTGAAATTGTTGAACCAAATGTTGTGTGGCATCGCTTAACCAAGTCGAGGGTTTGATCCTTCCTTTAGTACGGAGTTGTAGCATTTGGGTACACTTTATCATTAGTGGATCAACCCGCTCCGAAGCAAGACTGGTTAGACCTATGAGTCTTAGAAAACTAACGTGTCTTGGTGTCGGAAAGTTCCTCGTTGTCCAAAGTATGGAAAAGGGTCAACTACAGCTCTTGATTATACATGACCCTACTTTTTTCAAGGTAAATCTATGACGAATCGGTTATGCCTAAAAATGTTGAATTATTGGCTGAGCTTCGAGAAAGCAGAAAGTACCTATGGGCTGTTATGCCTAAGTGGTGCTTCAAATTGAAGGACTTGAATTTAACTCACCTATTTTGTTATTGATTCATAATAGGTAAATGCTTTTATCAAATTACCTTTCTTTGGACTTGGGTAGTTATGAAATCCAAGTTGGTTTACTTCTATGTGTTGGCTTTTCCTGGTCAAAATCTTTTGAAACAGTGGCTCACAGTTTAATTAAACTATGTTGGGGTGGCAGGTTCACATGTGTAATAAGCTAGCAAGCCGGCATGTAAGGGTTGGTCTAGCAAGTCCAAGTGATGTGCCGCGCTGCGACATTTGTGAGAATGCACCTGGTAGATACTCCTCTTTCACTATCCTCATTGTGATTCTCATATTCCTTTTCCTCATTTGCTGTTTCCCCCTTGAATCTGGATGCAGCTTTCTTCTATTGTGAGACAGATGGAAGTTCCCTTTGTTTGCAGTGTGATATGTTAGTTCATGTTGGAGGTAAAAGGACACACGAAAGATATCTTCTTTTTAGGCAGAGAGTTGAGGTATGTATTTCTCTCCTTGCAAACATGAATTGGCCAAGGTTTATGAGGGTCTTGTTGATGCATTTTGTTTTAAAAAAAAAAAGTTAATGTCTGCTTGCAACATAGTTTCCAGGAGATAAACCTGGTAAGTCAGAAAATCCAGCTTCACAACCTCTGGATCCAGGTGAGACTAAAAGAGGACAAAATACACTGCCCAAAATAAAAATGGGAGAGAAACAGCAAAATCACAGGATGCCTCTGAGTCTGACGCCAGAACCTAATGCTGATGAGCATGCCATGATGGGAGCTAAAATGATCGATTTGAACATGAAGCCTCAGAGAATACATGAGCCAACGTCAAATAATCAGGTTAGGATGCATGGAAAGTAAATTTGCCTGACTAGTTAGGTTGTATGTTCTGTTATGGGTATGTTGCACATAAATGGAATCATTCCAGGTATATTGCAAGCTCATTTCCTCTTTAAAGTCTTACTAGGATAGTGAATTTATGAAATTTTGACTCAAATAGCAGAATTTCATCTTACTGCACTTGAACCTGGATCATTGCCTCGAAATTGTTGTTGCAATCATCTCTAGTGTTATGTTGTTTTCAATTAGTTATCGTGTTAAACGATTAACTAAACGTCATTTAAAGCATGGTTGTCATGGCATCATTCAATCTGGGGTACCTAGTTGTTTTGTGAATAAGCAATTTAGCAGCCTCCGAGGACTATTAGTATGTTTTCCTAATTATGGGATAGAAAATCCTTCAGATATATATTGACGTAAAGAAAAGTTACACTGGTAAAAAGGAATTTTACGTACTTTTAGGAATTGCTTCTTCTTTCTGAACTAGGGACTAGTAAATCCTGGCAAAACATTAGAAATTGATTTCTCTGTATGGTAAGAACCTGTTGTAACCTGGTTCAATGTTCTGCCTATCAACACTGAAATTTCTGTTGGTCTGTTGCTTAACCATTGTTTGGTTAGAGAGTTGAAGTAAAGAATGATATAGAGAACAATTAAAAGACCCTTTTATGACTCCCATTCTATATCCCTCGTCTTTTCATCTGGAGTGCAGTCAACCGCTGACTATGAAAGTAAAGTAGAACCGTGTAACTTTTGTACTACGCATATCCATGTTACAGTATGCATGACATGTAGTTGCATACATATTTCTCAGGAATGTTTGTCTATCTTGGCAGCAATAAATGCAGTTGCAACAGGATCATACACCAGATATCTTTAAAGAGGAAAGGCTTTATATATTTCTCATGCATTCTAGATACAAGGTTGCCATACTACTGTGTTCACAATCCTATTCTCTCAAATGTGTTGGATCATCAAGTCATTTGAGGAGTATGGTGGAGACCAATTTCCTATTTTAACACATGTTACTGCTTAGCATTGTTAACTGTAAATCTTTAATCCCCATGCAATGGACTGTGTGGTAACTTTTAAGGTTTGAAGGTTTTTATGCCATTGAAAATGCCAACATGTTGGAATAACGGCAAGTAATCTTTTTATTTATTCATATTATTGAAATTATTTTATGACAATGAATTAGAGGTTAATATCTTTTATATTTCTTATAAAGTTCAAATTGGTTTTGTCAGTTGTAAGATTTAATATCATGATAATTGTAGTCTTTTAAATCCATTGATTTTGTTCTCAAAGATTGGAAGTTGTGTTTTAATGGTGGCTAACAGAAACATGTATCCTATGTAGTCTACATAGAACATGAGACTATGTGAGACGAGAATATATTCTTGCTACAATATTTTTCTCTGTCTTTCTTTTAGAATTTTCTTGGGATTGTTTTCTATTTTTAATTTTTTTCTTTTATAATTTTCTGGGGATTGTTTGTGAAGTTTCAACGTGTTTGATCTCGAGTGCATGGGTTGAAACACAGTGTATAAACCTTGGTGAGCAAACTGACTATAAGATTGCACAACGGGGTAGGAAAGGGTAGATAGAGGTATAATATAGCTCAAACTTTAGCCAAACCACCTATGGTGGTAGAAATTGTCGCATCTGAAATCTTTTATTTTTTCTTAGTTCCTTGATTGATTGATTGAGACATTTGTTTCAAGGTTGGAAGTAGAAGTAGCCTTGATTTCCAGCTATACTTGTTGTCTATCTTTGAAAGACTCTGTTCTGGCTTATTACACATGTGGAAATTATTGAGCGCTTGTCTAGCTTTGACAGGCACCATAATTTACTACTATAATGATGACCTTCACTGTTGCAACTACTTATTTATGTGTCTCTCAGCCATTCGGGGAACCGAAACATATTCAGTATCTAATTGTCTCTTCCATTTTTTATTTTTCTTTTCATTCATTTTACTTTCATGGCCCTTATCTCTTTGCTTTGGAGCACATCTTTCTTGAAACTCAAGAAAGGAACATCCTAACAAAAGATGGTGCGAAATTTCTCTCCTTTTATTGTATGGGTCCAAAACACCAACTACAACAACGACTACACGTGGATGAAAAACGTGGAACTTGGTTGGCATTACTCTGTTTGAGTCTGTGGTCCCTCCACTTTAATTCAATGTTCAGCAGGGATACTACCCTATGGTTAATATGCTTCGAAAGGTATATAATGACACAGAAACTAGTGTGTAAGCAGCATACTTCTCTGCTTTCTTGTTAATGTGAGTTTGGTTCTATTTTCCTTATTTAATGAGAAAATTAATGGGGTCTAAATAGTCAAAATAATTATGTAAAAGAAAACAAGTCAAAATAAAACATGCAAAAAGGTCCACTTAGTTTCGTTCAGATACTAATAAAGTTCGAATCAATTACTTCATTCAATCCTGCCCAAAAAAATGATTTTAAACATGTTTTAAATTTACTTTGATATAATATTAAATACTTTGTAGTTGCAACATTTATTTAAAATAGTTTGGACATTAAATAATGATTTTTTTTTATTTGTAATGATAAAATTGTTATATTAAGATTTTTAGAGTAATATTTTAATGTTACATATTTGTTCGTCTATCCAAAGAATTAAGCTCACTAACCTCTATATATAAGTATAGGTCCATTAACATATTTGAAAAAAAAAAATTCTAATGTGTAAGGCGTTATTGTTAATATACTTCTATTTTTTTAATGTAAAAGTCAAACCTTTAAGTCGACCTAAATTTTATAATGACTTGTAAAACGTAGAATAACACAACTTATTTCAACCTTTATACACAACCAGTTTTTTTAACTTTAAATTCTCTCCCTCCCTCTCTCTCTTTTATATATACATATATGTGTATCCTTATTATTATTACTATATTAAAGTTTAATAATTTTTCTTTGAATTTTCTTAACTATCTGTTATATAAAGTGAATAACTGATGTGAAATTGTTATTTAGGAAATATCAATGTGTAGTTCTATTTTATTTTCAGTCCTATCAATTCATAATTTTTATTATTTACTTTCAAAATTTGTTTATTTATATTTCTTATTATTTTTATAATTATATTGTTATACTTTATAGAATTGCAATGGAAAATGTAAAATATAATATATGAATTTGGTTAAAAAAGAATAAAGAAAAGGATAAATGTTCAAAAAATCAACTCAATCTCAATGTGGTGTTCTTGATAAATTGTTAATCAACATGAAAAGAATTTAGCAATGAGTTCAATTGATGAGTAAGTTAGCGAACAAATCAGTTATAGATGATATTGATAATACTAATTGGCCCAACTAATAGAAAAACATAAAGTTTAAACAAATATAATTTATTAGAAGAGAATTAAGCAACATAACTTATCAATTGAAATTCTTGACACTATTTATGATTCAAGGCATGCAAAAATAGAAAAACTTTAGTAGAGATTTAATGATAGTAAGATTCTAGTTAAATATGACAATTTTCAGATTCTGAAAGATAAAAAGCAATATACATTTATTTTATTCATATTTTTAAGCAGTGATATTGTCAGATGAAGAAATACATGGTAAGAAAATAACAAATATTTTAGAGATTTAGATAATAAGTATTGTTTTATTTGATCAACTAGTAAGGGACTAGAGATTAGAAAAATCATGAACACAGTATCAAATGCATTGAAGTAGTGGAAATATTGAGAGAAAAAAGGCCATGGCTGATAATTTGGAAGAAAATATTAATAAAGAAAAGCAAATAAAGACTCTATTGTTAAGGTGATAATGATGGGCGATCCATTCCACATTTAACTATTCAAAAAAAGTTATAAACAAGCATTACATTACTGAAGCTTTAAGAAACATATCAGCAAACTCTTAACAACAAACCTTATATTTCTTTCCAAAGAAAATTTGAAATTTCTAACACAAAACAATATCTACATTCATATACCATATTATAGCAAAAGTATAACAATCAAAACTGAAAACCTGTGAGGAGAGAAAGGAAAAAAACCATACCTTAAGAGAAGAAAACCTAATTATTAACATTGTGTGTGAGATGCCTTGCCCTAGCCTCGTAGTTGTCATTTTGCAAGCTTGAAGGAGCAGAAACCCTAAATTAAGGTGAGATGAGTTTTGTTCATGGGTGTTATGTGGTCGAGCGAGAATTTTAAAGAGTAAGTTTTCATCACAATAGTTGTCCCATGCAAGCTTGAAGTAGGAGGTGAGACGAGCTTGAAGGAAGAGAAAATGTACAGTGAGATGAGAAGATATGTTTCTTTCGTGTGGGTCTTTTGTGAATTATGTTCATTAGGTCAAGTTTCAAACAATAGGTGAGTGAGTAAGGTCTTGTGAGCGATCAAGTGCTTCTATTGTGTGTTATGTATGTTCATAGATTTGTCCATCTTAACCTATTTTCAACTTGTAGAAGTTGCAGGTTATGTAACATGGATCCAAGAGAACTACTGAATTAAATGTCCAACCCACCCTAAGTTTTTAGTTAGAGGATTTATCCTAAGTATTTCTAGATTTTTAAGATATGTGTGGACCTTGAAAAAAACTGTCAAAGATCAAACAATTAAGACAAAAAATTATTTATACAAACACGTGAAAAACATTATACATATCTAATACATATTATTTGTCACTTGATTTTCACAGAAAAAGTCATGAACACATTGTTTAACAATTAAAACAATATCTTTTTTACTTATTCGAAATTTCGCATAATATAACACAGATTAAACCAAGAATAACTCCAATGTAATTACAAAGGTGGCATTCATATATATTCTTTATACTTGTCCAAAGGATATAACCATGTTCAAAATAGTTTACAATATCATTATGAAAGTAATATATTCAAAACTCAAATAGCATAGGCTACATTATACATTATACTTTGGACATCATTTATACATAGTCTTTTACATCTAAGTTCCTTTTCTCTTATAACATGGGATCTGAGATACTTTAAATACATTTTAGACAAAATGATGAGTTTGAAATGATTAATGTGCAAGACAACTTTTAAGATGTTTAAGAGATAAAGTTGAGTTGCATACTAAGTGAAAGTGACAAATTCAAGACTTAAGAACAATAGATCAATTTATTTAAAAAATAAGAAATAAGAAATATTGTTAGCATATAATATATGATTCTACACATGTTTACATATAAATATCTCGATTGATAATATAATCATTAATATATAAATTTAGTGACACACAAGTTTTAAATTTGACATTTTCTTGCACTATTGGAAAATAAAAGGGTACAGTTTCTCATCCTTAATTCCAAGTAGGTCCACTATTGTCATTAAAAAGTCCTAAAATCTGACTTAGTAATTAAAGTCTTAATAGGATATAAGCATATTTAAGGTACGAAATTAAGTTAAAAATAGTCAAGGTACAAAGCTACAATTAAAACACTTAAGATGCATAACCAAGCTGAAGATGCTCAAGGCATTAAATAACGCTAAAAAACAAGATTTGAAGTCAAGTTATTCTAAGGGCAAGATCAAGTTTTAGATGCTCATGATGAGTTAAATATTAGGGTTTAGGGTTTGTGTTCACTTCACTATATACTAAATACACTACATTTTTTTTTCTCAAATCGACCCTATATCAAATCAATGAACTATTTTGGTTTGCTTTAAAAGTAATAAAAGATAAATTTAAAGAAAAAAAGTAAAAAAAAATATATGTATTTTTAAAATTTAATTTATACTAATGAAAATAATTTTAAATTTTAGATATATGATGATGTGATGTAGAAATTATAATACATGTCGTTGTAATAAAAGCACTTTTTTTTACTTTATTATAATATTTTTATTTTTTAAATATAATTATTATTTTAAAAGTGAACTAATCTATAAGCTTATGATCCAATTCAACCTAATTCAATTTTGGTTGTGGGCTAAATAGGTATGGAAAAAAGTAACTTAATTCAATTTAGGTAACATTTTTTTTTCTTGATATACATCGTCCAATCTTTCTTCTACATGATCGTTTAGATCATCATTTCGTAGAAAGTTAGATGATATATCCGTCTTCACCTCAATGTCAGTCTTATTCTTAAGAGTACATTTTAAAACCTTTAGCTTCATTAAAGACAACATCTCGACTAATGATACATGTACTAAATCATATCTAAAGACACCACAATTTGTATAACTTTACTTCTTATGGATATCTAGAAACATGCCTTTAACAACACATGTTCAATGTCATTCTTGAAATCAAATATTCTAAGATTTCTCTAAAATTTTGAAATATAAAGTATAACCTAGATCGATTATCAAAGGACACACATTAATTGTATTCAATCTTTAATATTTTTCCCATACAAATTTATTTTGGGGTTTAAGGTTTGAGAAACATAGAATAGAAATTGAAAAGTACAATAAAATTGAAAAACAAAAATCAAGATAAGATAAAAAAAGTCAATTCACATATTCAAGAACCAAACAATTCATTTCATCATAATTCTTTAAATATTTTGTGCCAAATTTGAACAATTAACTGATTGAATTAACTAATTGAATTAGTTATACAAATTAAATCAAAATACCATTCAATTTAACCAGTATTTAATTATCAAATCAAGATTCAATCACACAAATCAAGATTCAATCCATTTCTAATGTGATTCCTAAAATCAGAAACTCAAATTGTAATCCCAAAGTGCAAAATTGAAATTAAAGAAGAAAAAAACAAACTCAAAGCTTTAAAAGATCATGGCAAAACTCAATTTGACTTGTTTGATCTCGATTTGGTAAATTGATCTTTAATAATTAGTTCTCAATAAATAAAAAACACTAAAATAAATTTAGAGAAATTGAGAGAAAAGAATATGAAGAGATAATTCTAAAATTAAGTAAATGATTTCTATCTTTTAGAGCATATTCAAGCTATGCATATATACATACATATATATATATATATATATATATATATATATATGAAGTAAACATGACTCTAAATGTGAGTTATAATTAGTTCTATAAGTGTAATTACAAAAGTCTAAACTAAAACAAGAAAAATTGAATCTACATATGTTTGTATATAAAAATTCAATAAATTTGGCCTCAACTTAACAAGAGTAATAGAAAATAGCATAAAACTCCAAATATAGTGAACCATATGCTCATCTTGAAACCACGTAAATGTAGAATCCAATGTAATTGATATCAACTAAAAATAATATTTATAAAAAAATTTATGACAAAATTAGTAAGCAATGTCATATGAGCTAAAAATATAAAATTAAAGTAATTATATGTATTGAACACAATTTATTACTTTTAAAAGGAAATGAATTAAAAACTGAAAATAAAACATATTGAAAATGTTTTTCAATGTATATTTGACCATTCTCTTTGCTCTTCTACTAATAATATTGTAACAATCATAAACTCACTATTCTTCAGTTTCATCAGTTGAACCCTTCTTTTACTTGATTGTTTATATCATTAGTTTGTAGAAAGTTAGATAGTTTACCTGTTTTTACCTCAATGTTATTCTTCTCATCCTTGCAACTACTCTTAAGAGGACATTCTGAAACCTTTTGCTTATAGAATTAGCTTTATTAAAGACAACACCTACACTAATGATATGCGTTAAATTATGCCTCAAGACACCACAATCTATGTGACTTTACTTCTTATGGACATCTTAGAATCATGCATTTTGCAACACGTGCTTCTAACTTACCTTGCCTAATGTGAGTATAGGACACTGAACAAAAAATTCTACGTAGTTGAGGGATATTTGTTGATCAGGTAGCCATCAATAGTAGTAGCTTCATTCTAAAACACCTTTGAAACTCCAACAATCAACAATATACATCTTGTTTTTTCCATAATGATCTTATTAAACCTCTTTACTAAATCATTATGTTGAGGAATCCTAACTATGTTTGATGTCTTGCTATGCCATTCTTCTTACATAAAATATTGAACAATTTTAAATATAATTCAAGATTATTATCCATTTTGACCCTCCACACCATCAGACTAGTTTGGCTTCCACTAGACAATTCCAACTTTTGAAGTTCTCAAATGGTTCATCTTTTGTCTTCTAAAGATATATCCATAACTTTTTTGAATAATCATCTACTATCGATTGGAAAATATCACACTAATGTCTAAGAGTGACAAACAGTCCCCATAGATAAATATGAGCATAATAAAGAGTAATCTTCTTTCTTTGTTGTCTAACACTAAATTTGACCTAAAATGTTTTTTTATAGTGGTGTTCACAAAATTTTAATCCATCAACTTTGGTCTTTATGACTTACATGACCCAACTTTATGTGTGATAAGTTCGTTTTGTACATGATGGTCTACTCAATAATTAATATTGAACTAGAAATCAATGCACCTTCTAAAACATATAGGTCGTTCTTTCTCATACCTTTCATGGCAAATATGGATCCCCTCATTACTTTCAAAATTCCCTTCTCACCTTTGAAGTTAGGTGCATAACTAACTTCCTCAAGCCATTTTTCAATTCTATCATGCAACTTGAACTTTAGGGTTTAAATAATAGTTATCTTGCAATATTTATTTTCTTAATTGAAAACTTATATAAAATCCTAAAATCATAGTAAAATCATAAACAAATAAGAGTTATGTAGAACGAAAACCTTGAATCTATTATCCACTATGTATGATCAATATTACTAGACATTATTAAAACTTCTAACAATTTTTCCTTTCTTTTCTATGAAATTTAAAATAATGTAATTTTGAAATAAATTTAAGATTAAAATTCGTCATAAAGGTGATTTATTTTTATCTCAAAAGCAATATGCTGCTGAGATCGTTGATCGTGTCGGCATGTCATCGTGTAAGCTATCTCCTACTCCGGTTGATACAAAACTGAAGCTTGGTGCTACTACGAGCAAACCGATTGAGGATCCATCTTTGTATAGGAGACTTCTAAGGACACTTCAATAGCTTACATTCATGAGACCCGATATTACTTATGTTGTACAACAGGTATACTTATTCATGCATGACCCACGAGTGGAGCACATGCATGCTCTTAAGCACATTTTGCGCAACATACATGGTACTATGGATTTTGGTCTTCACCTTTTTTCATCTTCCACATCCACTCTTATTTCATATATTGATGTTGATTGGGGTGGGTGTCTCAATACATGACGTTCAACGTCGGGTTATTGTGTTTTTCTGGGTGATAACTTGATCTCTTAGTCCGTTAAATGTCAAACTACTTTATCCCGCTCAAGTGTAGAGGCAGAATACCGAGGGGTTGCCAATGTGGTTTTTGAGTCATGTTTGCGAAACTTGTTATTGGAGCTTCGTTGTCCTATTCAGAAGGCTACATTGGTGTATTGCCATAATGTTAGTGTTATATATCTTGCTGGTAATCCTATTCAGCAATAACACACTAAGCATATTAAGATGAATATACATTTGTACGAGAAAAGGTGGCTTGTGGCCAGGTTCAAGTGTTACGTGTCCCATCACGTTATCAGATTATAGATATATTTACCAAAGATCTTTCGTTGGTGTTATTTGAGGATTTTCGGGACAATATAAGCATTCGGCGACCTCCCGCTTCGATTGCGGGGTGTGTTAGCATATATATGATACATATATGAGTAAAATTGTACAGATAATTATCATTAAATGTATGTTTTTGTTAGCCTAATTAGTTTCCCTAATTATAATTTAATTAGGTTATCAGATTATAGTCTGATTAGTTTGCTTGATTATAGCTTAATTATACTCTTGTATTTATTGTATATAAATTGATTATTACAATAAAATGAGACAAGAAATTATTTTGTACAAATCTAATTATGTATTTGATCTTACCGTCTTTCAAAATTAAGTAATTTTAGTACACTTTAATATGTTATTACTTATACAACTAGATCTTATAAAAAATTGAAGATCTACGATTATAATTAGATAAATATTAGTATGAGATATTATTAGTGAAAATATCGATTAATAATTGGATTATGTATTGATACTGAATCAAAATTTGAAGAGATAGACTGATCAATTATATAATTAAATTTTCATAAGGATTAAATTTTGCATTAAAAAATCTATTAATGGTCAAACGTAATTTGAAACTAAATATATCAATATAAAAAAAATGATAAAGATGCACACGAAAATTTAGACAAATTAATACGAAGAGTAAGAACACAAAACTTTGCTGCTCGAGAATGGTTAATATAAAAAAAAATTCAATTGCCCCAAATAATGTGAGCAAAAAATTTGTTTAATGGTAAAAGGAGGGGTAGTTCTTCATTCGTGTTATAAAAAAAAAAATGTTTTATTAAATCATTTTCTACAATTGTAAATTTAATTAGATAAGAAAGAAGAAGGTTGTGAAAAAAGAAATACGAATATCCCTCCTTTACCCGATTGTGGAAATATTTCTTATTTTAATTACTTCATTCCACGCCCCCATCAATAAATTATAGAGATCTTGTATAAGAATCTCATATATCATTACATTCTTATATTTACGATAAATTTTAATAAATTGTAAAAAATACTTTCCTCAGGTTATGGAAGATTTCCATTTTCCTTCTTTCTTTTCTAATAATAAAGTAAGCTGAGGTGTATTTAACGAGACTTAAGTCAAGGAGATTTTTTAATTCACAAGAGATATAGTATAAGGGAAAGGATTTATTTGCTACAGGAAGAATTATTCTTAATTTATAACTTTTGTTTAATTTTAAATTAACTTCTAAAATTAATTAATAATAATTAGATATATTATATTTCTCTATTACAAATGGAATAGAAATACTAAGAATAACAATTTTACGGAAATGTGTGTACTATAAATAATATATTAAATTTAACTCTTTCTCTTTTTTTATTAATATATATATATATAATATGTATATTAAAAATAAAAATGGAAGACAACAATGTTTGTCACCCTGTTTTTACCATAATTCAATTTTGAACACTTTGAACTAAAAACTAAAAGTATATGATGACTCAAAGCAAAGTTGATATAGCGAGATACTTTCACTGTCCTTGTTCTGAAAAGCATTGTTAGAGAACCTTTTTTCTGCATGGTTTATAGAAATGTTGTTCGGAAAGATTTCTAGAAAACTTGTTCTAGAAGATTTTCAAAATAGGTAATCCGAAAGTTACCATTGAAATATGTGAGAGGTATAGTAGTAATTATGGGGTGTAGGAAGAAAAAATCCTTTAGGTTCAACATCAAGAAGAAAATTCCTATACGTTTGGGTCATTTGGATTAAAATAATCTATCTTCTTCGGCCTCATCCTTATTTAAATAGCCTTCGTTTCTCTTCTTCTAAATACCACGTCCGGCTCCTCTCTAGCTTCCATTTCATCCTTTTCTCTCATAACTTTGTTGTTAGCCTTTATGATCTAAATCTAGATACCAAAAGTAATCATATAACCTTTTAACGATATCCCTTCAAATAATATAAGATATTACTTCAAATTTAAGAAGACATAATAATCCATAACACATTTGCTTAATGTATAGCTAGTGAAGCTTTTTATCATTTAACATATCATAAATGTCGCGAAGATGAGAAGTATGAGACTCTCCAAGAGATATACATAACAAGTCCTACATCTTGGATCCATACATAAAAGTTAAAAAAACTTATTTACCTTTTTTATTATAGTTATTGTGATTAGAAATTCTAGTAAAAGAATATTAAATATTCTCTTGTACAAAAGAATTTTTTTTTCTAAAATCAGCTCCCCTTCCACTTCCTTTGGAACTAAAAAAAACAAACACCCTTCTCCCCATTTTTTTTCATCCTCCTTGATAATCTTAGTGGAAAAATGAACATTTTGCACTCCATTTATGACCACACGTATAAGGAGTCTTCATGTAAAACACAAATCCAACAAGAAATTGCATTTTCATTTATTCACATTTATTCTTTTGTATTGTGCAGTAGTACCCCCCCACACACTTAAATATCATCGTCTTCTAAAACAGTATTCTATTTTCACAGGGAAAAAACCAAAGTAGCAATGAGTTGGGTGATGACAACAGCGTTAACGTTGTTGCTGTTTGTTTCTTTTCCTGCTTTCAGTTACGGACTTGTTCCTCCTCGTACGCTGTTCAGTAAGCTGTCCCAGGGAAGTTTTCTCACCACTCAGGAGCTCTGGTTTCACCAAACCCTCGATCACTTCTCTCCCCGTGTATCACTCTCTCTCTCTCTCTCTCTCTCTCTCTCTCTCTCTATTTCTCTGCAAATGTAAAGTAGAATGGAATTTCTTAGCTTACGTGCTAACCCTTTACGTTACTTTGGAGTTTAACTTAGCAAGCTAACTTTTTTCCAAGGAGAAATGTGGAGTGGTTTATTCTTCCAATTTCTTTGTTCTTTTGGCTAATTCTGCAGGATCACCCTGAATTTCGGCAACGATACTATGAGTTTGTAGAGTATTTTGAGATTCCTGATGGACCAATTTTCTTGGTAATCGGTGGTGAAAGTGAATTGACTGGGATAGACAATGACTATGTTGGTGTAAGTTGCTAATATTGGTCCACCTTTCTATTGCTTGCATTCATCCCGCAATACCATTATGTACTATGTAGTCACTATACCCTACTCTCTAGCAACTTTATTTTTTATATGATTTTTAATATTGTTTTACAAGAATAGAAAAAAAAAATCTAAGAGTAATAACTTTTTTAAATTTTAATATCATAGTTATATAATTTTGTATTGTACTTATTTTTCTCTCTGTTTTGGTTGTTTCCTTTTTTATTCGTCTTTTAAATTTTAAAAAATAAAAATATTTTCTAATTTTAATAAAATAATTATATAGTGTTAATTGTGTTTTATTCATTTCTTTATCTATCTATTATAATAAATATATGTTCTTAAAATTTTAAAAAATAAATAGAAAACAATCTATATTCAAAATTAAAACTAATATAAAGAAACGAAAAAAAAAAAATATTAGATATTTCCGGGCATTTATTTCTTATGAGGAGGTAGATACACAATTTAACAGGGAATTTAGTAAATAAATAACAAAGACGGAGGAAGCAAAAAAAATAGGGAAATGATTAGTTTACTAATGGTGTGGGATTCCCAAATTTTAATTGCAGCACAATAACCGAGAAAAATGCGGAAATGTGTCCTTATTTTATTATGGGAGATTTGAGGTATTTTTTCAAGCCTTCACTCTATTTATAATAATTCAATAAAATAATATGAATAATGAAAATAAATAAAGAAAATAATAATAATAACATTTACTCTAATTGGTTAAAAACTTTGTAAAAATTATGAAATTGAGACTTATTAAATCAACACTACGGGGGTACTGGCAAAGTGCGTTACTAGTAAATTTGTGTGGCTTTTGCCAGGAACAGATAATATTATAAACAAATATTCATCCTTATTTTATTTTATCTATAGGTACTGGCAAAGAAGTTTGGAGCAGCTATAGTTTCTGTTGAACATCGCTACTATGGAAAGAGTTCCCCATTTTATTCTTTGGAGACAGAAAATTTGAAATATCTTTCATCCAAGCAGGCACTTTTTGATTTGGCTGTTTTTCGTCAGTATTATCAGGCAAGTTTGAAGTTGTTTAGATCACTACAGGAACATAGGTAATGCAAGTTAAATGTACAATAGTCACACATGCATGCAGTAGTTTCAAGTTCTATAGTTTCCAGCATGCTTGTTTGATTAATGCACATCTGGCAATTCATCAAGCAATTTCTTTGTGTTAATATTTCTTCAATACTTTTTTGTATCTGTCTGTCAGTTTAATATACTTCCATCTTTTGTTTGTTTTTTCACTTCAGTTTAATCCACTATATGGTTTATTAGATTGCTGCTCGTTTTATTTGATTTCTTGCTGTCATTTTCACGTAGAATTCCTTAAATGCAAAGCGCAGTGGAACAAAAATTGAAAACCCCTGGTTCGTTTTTGGTGGCTCATATGCTGGAGCACTCAGTGCATGGTTCCGTCTCAAGTTTCCCCATTTAACTTGTGGAAGTCTGGCAAGTTCTGCAGTTGTTCTTTCTGTTTATAACTACACAGAATATGATCAACAGGTCAAGATAGTGATTTTTATTTCATGTATTTTTTCTCTAGATGCTATAAATAATTTGAAGTTCCCTTTTATTTTATTTCAGTCAAATTTTGAGTTGAATTAGTTGTATCTTTAACATGCAGGTTGGTACGTCAGCAGGTGCTGAATGTAAAGCAGTATTACAAGAAACTACTCAACTCATTGAGCACAAACTTGCAACCAATGGAGAAGAACTGAAGGCGTCTTTTAATGCAGATGATGTATGATCTGTTCCTTTGTTACTTTTTTTGCCAAAAAACATGAATCATGTTGCCCAGTAGACTATATAGTATGATTTTCATGTTTCATTTTGGCCTTCTCCCTGTTTTGAAGCTTGAAAGAGATGGAGACTTTATGTATTTAGTGGCTGATGCTGCTGCTTTAGCAGTAAGCTCTATGACTTTAGCTGTTACTCTTGTTCATTTCCATCTCTTGTATTCAAATTCATTATGCTGTCTTCGTTTTTCCGTATTTTTGAATTTTACAGATTCAAATTGGAACTCCTGATAAATTATGCAATCCTATGGTTAAAACAAAGAAGGCTGGAGAGGACTTGGTGGTATTTTTTCATTTAGATCCTTCTTCATTTGTCAATATGAAATCCACTTCCTCTGTCTCCCTCTGGGGTTAGTTGTGTATTTTTAGTCTAATACATCTGATGGAAACTATATAATTCAATATGCAGGATGCTTATGCCAAGTATGTCAAAGAGTTCTTCTTTGGAACCTTTGGTTTTAATGTACAGATTTATGACCAGGAGTACTTAAAAAAAACTTCTATCAATGAAGACAGTTCTACTCGATTATGGTGGTTTCAAGTTTGCACTGAAGTTGCAAACTTTCAGGTGGCTCCATCTAATGATAGTATTCGCTCCTCAAAAATTGACACAAAGCAAGTTCTTTATCCTCACTGTTCACTCTCTATACTCCTCTAATGACAGGATTCTTTGCTCTTATTTAACATATCATTATTACACTACTCTTTAACATTGTGGTTATTGGCTCTTTTCTCTTACATTACAGATACCACTTGGACCTTTGCAAAAACGTCTTTGGAGAGGGCGTCTTCCCTGATGTGAATGCAACTAATTTATACTACGGTGGCACAAATATTGCTGGTCTAGAAACTTGCTTATGCATGAATTTGTATTCTCTTTTTTCCCTTCATTGAAATAATACACCCAAAAATTTATAAAGAATATGCTTATATGACCCTCATGGTACCAGTTTTTCTTTTATTTTATCATATATCTCCAGACTGTCACGATTGTTTTCCTGAAACACAAACTACAAACTAATTCTGAAAAATAAAAAATTCTCTTTTATGTTTACATATTTCAATCTGAACCATGTACATACCGTTATAAGTTAGTTTATTAAGCATGTATTCTTCATCATAAAACTTCATTATGGTATCAAACTTTACATTCTTTTATGCTTTTACTCTGAATTATACAAAGCATCCTGAATTTGATATGATCTCATCCTTCTGTGTGGATGCTTCATATTTTACATTCTTTTATGCTTTTACTCTTAATATACTATTATACCAAGCATCTTGAATTTGACATGATCTCATCTTTCTGTGTGGTGTGTACATAAACAGGTTCGAAGATAATATTTTCAAATGGCTCACAGGATCCTTGGCGTCATGCATCCAAACAAACCTCATCTATTGATCGTGAGTTACCATATGTTTTTTAATGAATTTAGTCAATAACATTCTTTATTCTGCCTATTTTGGTGTGTATTTTTCTCAAGAATCCCAGGTGGAGTTATTTGCTTGAATGTTAGCAGCACGATCATAGGTTATGTATGATTCAAACAGGATCTGGTAGTACTCTTAGATTTGTTTGCCTAATACAGACAGATGAAGGAGATGGGAAGAAGAGTGTTGAATCATCATCTGATACAATCATGATATATATATATATAATCTTCTGTCTTCATTTTGCAATGGCTACCTAATTGTTATTACTCCTTTCAGTGCCTTCCTATACTGTCACATGTTCTAATTGTGCTCATTGCACTGATTTACGAGGATGTCCTCTGTTTCCTTTGGCCGTTGAAGGTATGTATGACATTTCTACTCCAATTATTGTCATACCTGGCTCAATTGCATGATGATAAGCATTCTTTATATTTTTCAGGTAATGAGAACAACTGCTCCTCCCCAGATGCAGTTCGCAAAGTCAGGCTACAGATTTCAAAGCATATGGACTTGTGGCTATCTGAGTGCAATGGAGGGAAGAGTTATATGTGATTACTAGTTTGTTCACCATGCATTCACCCAACATGTGTTTTGGGTGTACTTACCAAATTCATATTCATCCATATCTATTATATATTTAGAAATAAATATGGAAACATATGTCACCCTACTATTTGTTATATAATAATAGTATTAATTAATAATAAAAGAGTTTGATAATTATACACAAATGAAAGGTTTTGTTGTCTTTAATTTAAGCCTTGAGCTGAAAAGGTCATTGAAAAGATATTAAAGGAAGAGTACAAACCTCAAAGCATCAGAAACTGAAATTTGACTAAGGGAACGTTGTTCATCCATCATTGGATTTATTTCCCCTTTTTAATTATATTAAGAGTATATATTAATTTTGTTAGTCGCTAATCTTTTGCTGAAAATTGAATGTGTCTAGTAAGAGTTTATTTTATCATATATTTTCATAAGATCTAAAGATGAGATTTTATTTGAATTATTCAAATCTAGTTTTACTTGAATCATACATCACTGCATCTGACTCCAAATCACTTGCAATTAGGTCTGTTTGTTGAGAGAAAGGAAGAGTTGAAATTAGGAATAAAGTAGGAGAATATTGTAGGTTTGGTACAGTAACCGTGTTAAAGAATTTACTGTAAAAAAGCATGTCAACTTGTTCGATTTTGGTTCGTTTTATTACCAAGTTGCTTAAAAACAAGTTTGAATAGATTGTTTAGTCATAATTAAGACATTTATTTTTCAGTTTAAAATAATATATAAAATATTTAATCATATGAGTAATTATGAAATGATGCAAATTTCAGTGAGAACTATTATTGTCTTCCAATCTATTTTGTAAAGATGAGTTGTAGTTAAACTCATTTTATAATATAATATGAGAGTTTTTTTAGGTTGTCTAAATCGTTATTCAACTATTTATGAATATCTAAGTCCATATATAAAAATATACATACGAGAGTATGTTGAAGATTTTATATAATTAGAAATAAAACTAATTTATATTATATAAAAGAAGATCATGCTCACGTTACAAAATAATTTCATGAGGATTAAATTCATTTATTTCTTAATAGAAACGGAAAAGTGAGAAGTGAGTTCAAATATTTGAATACTAAAATACACAAATTTTTTTCCAAATTTTTTTCCAAACAAAACATGTGACACCTTAATATGATTTCAGGATAATATCATTTTCTATTAAAATTGTCTTTGTCTGTCATACATGACTTCAACTACTTTAACTTTAACAAACTAAAATCGTGTCTAAGTGTCTGTTTAGTTGAACCAATTTGGATAAATTTAAAAAAAGAATGAATTGCGGTGGATACATTCTGTTTGATTAACCTAATTTGAGAGGATGAGTTAGGAGGAATTTGCATGATGGGATTCGATCATATGAAGAGATTTGAAAAGATATAAATAGAAATTTGGAAATAGTCCTAGTAAATGAGGTAGAAATTAGGAAAGTAGGTCATGACTTTGAAAATTACAAAATACCCCTTTAAGTGGGTTAAGGGTTTGCCATGTGCACATGGATCAATTAGTAATTTCAGAAATATATCAATTAAAAAAATTAAAACAAATCTATAATATCTATCAAATTATTTCCAAATTTTCATAATCATTCCCCTCAAATTTCTTCAAACTTTACCATCTATCCATTAATCCAAACACACACAATCCACTCAAATTCCTTCAAATTCATTCTCTCAAATCCACTCTCCTAACTAAACAAAGCCTTAAGTGACACAATTTCTTCACAGTAAAGTTATGATGATCATCTAATAGGACTTATCTATTTATGTAAAAGTAAAATTACACATTTTGAAAATCTTTTAAAATGTTTATACCAAAATAGAAAATTAACCGTTATTTAAATTAGTAAAAGTATGATTTATTTATTTAGATAAGTATATCTGATACATCTTATTTGTAACTTAAGAATTTTCAAACTGTTTAACTTGTGATTTAGTTTAATGATCTATATTTTGATTATTAATTAATATTATCCCAGTGAGATAATCTTATCTATATAAGTATGTGACAATTAAATATATTATTACTATTATATCATTATCATTATTTGATACGTGATTATTAAGTGTACAAATATTTGAATGAAATTATAAAAAAATTAACCTAATGAGAGGTTTGGGCCATCATTAATAAATAAATTAATATATGAGGGATTATAAGTTTGTCATCCCATTAAACAAATTAACAATATATATATATATATATATTAAACAAAGGTTGGAGAAGGACCAATTAAAGTATTCATTCATTACCAATTATTTTATAATTGGATTGTTTTTTGCATGCTACATGAATATTGTTTTATAATATGCCATCCACACAAACATAAGAGTATAAAGTAAAAAGCAAAAACAGTTTTATACTTTGTAAGAAGTGGAAATTTTTCACTTTTATTAACGAGAATTAATTTGGCCTTTATTTGGATTTAGAGTGAAGATGATTTTTTTTTCACCTACTTCTCTTAATCTAAAGAAATTAACTTTTCATTTTCAGCATTTTTTTTGTCATTATATTATTTCCACTTCTCAATCTAAAACAAATGAATAAGGTTTAAAATGTATGAAATATATCCATATTTACTCTTTGAAAGTGTTTTTTTTTTATCATAAAAATTTACTATTTTTAACTTAAATTTAAAATATCATGTTCCAGCACATTAATATGTTCAACTTAACTCCTTCAAATAATTCCACAAAAATATAAAATAACGGTTTACATATTATTAGTTCTTTAAATTTGGTCGTTTTTCTTTTTAATCTTCTAAAATGAAAAAAAAAAAATTAAGATTTAGGAAATACTGTGTTTAAACCTCTCATAACTAGTATGGTTATACTTGTTATTGACACTAGCCAATAAAATAGCATCTTTGTGTTGGAATTTTCTTATGCTGTTTAATTGAATTGAAATTTAATTATATTAATACATTTTTTATTATTTTATATATTAATGTTCATTTTAATTTTAAATTTAATATGCTTCTTAATACATTTTATTTTATTTATTTGAAATGGTCAATTAGAGAAAGAACAAATGAGAGGCAAAAGGATAGAAAAATTTGGAAGGGAGATAGGATAGTAGAAAATAAATATTTTGATTTTACACAAAATAAAGGATATGTTGGAAAGTAAAATGTGTAAAAAAATATTACCTTTATATATAGTTATAGATACTTAACCAAAATCACATCAATGTTGATACTATAATTAAAATAATAATGTAGAAATCAACATTTTAAATTTTTTACTAAAGTATTTTTCTAGTATCTCAAGTTTAGATCAAATTCTATTTTAGTTTCCCAAATCGAAAACGATTTTTATCCTTAGATTTAAAAGTGGCGTTTTAGGAATGTTCATGAGTATAGGTTAACTTAAATTTCATAACACAAATTACCCGTAACTTGATTAAAAAAATTGGGTTGGACTAAATTCGTATTGAACCAACCTATTCAATAACGATTTGGATCAATGAATACCAAAAAATAAAAATTATTTCATAATTTTCCTTTACTATTATATTATTTTGGTGTATTTTACCAATGCATTTTGATATAGATTTTAAATATTTATATTATACATGTGCTTTGATTAAATAATTTAAACCAAAACTTAAATTAAAAGAATAAAATATTAATCCAGAAGTGAAAAAAAGATAAAAAAAATGTTTGGATAAGGAAACGTTCTTAATTCTTTTTATAAAAGTGGATCAATTATAACATTGATGAATTGACTTCTACTCATGTTCTTTAAGTCAAACTATTCGAATTGAGTTGAAATGATTTAGATTGATGATATCTTATCCGTAAATCTAGCTTCTTTTTTGTTTCTTGAAAGTATTATTTTTTTAATTTTAAAATTAAAAAATAGTTGTTTACTTTTCCAAAATTAATTATTTTATCTCTTCAAATTTATATGTGAATTTTTATTTTTTAAACTAATTTTAGCCTTATAAATATGAGTTAATTTTTTTTTTAAAATAGCTAATTGTTAGTGTGGTTCTTTCAAAGTGGATAAAATAGTATTTCTAGGATGTCAAACTTGAATATCCCAGAATTAATTACCAAGTTGTTGGTTATAAACCTTGAAAGCAAAACAAAATCAAAATCAAAACTTCATTATATATAATAGAGATTAAGCACACTATGCACGTTGCTTTTAACAATTTCTGTGAAGTTTTTTCTTGTTTTGATATCGTGGAGCACGACACATATATTTTAATATTTGAGGTTTGAAACCTCTACACCTCATTTCATTTTGACACGGAAACACAAATTGAAGCTCGAGGAAGCTGAGTATCAATGACGATGAGACAGAAGGATTGGGTGATTGCGACAGCGTTAACGTTGTTGCTGTTTGTTTCTTTTCCGGCGTTCAGTTACGGCCTTGTTCCTCCGCGTACGCTGCTCAATAAGTTGTCGGAGGGCAAATATCTCACCAATAAGGCGCTCTGGTTCGACCAAACCCTCGATCACTTCTCTCCCTATGTATCCCCTTCTCTCTCTTTCTCATTAGAAGCACAATTTTCAGTGCATTATAGTTCTTTATGCTTTTTTAATTCTGGAAAATTAATGTTATTGTGCGTTAAAAAAGTTGGTTGTTGCACTGCAGGATCACCGACAATTCCGGCAGCGTTACTATGAGTTCCTAGACTATTTCCGGATTCCTGATGGACCGATTTTTTTGTTAATCGGTGGTGAAGGCACTGCCCATGGCATAGCAAATGACTATCTGGCTGTAAGTTGAAATTCTTGGACCAAATTTGCTTTGCACTCTCCATTTTTTATTTATGAAATGCAGTTTCATTTTCCTAAGACCCAGTTAATTAATTGCTTTTAGACTAAAATACCCCTAATTAAAAGTGAAAGAAATTGTACTGATAAAAAAATTAGAAAATGAAAAGAGTGGTTTTAATATCTCTCTCTCTCTCTCTCTCTCTCTCTATATATATATATATATTACAAGACTGATTTTTCTTTTTGCTCCAATAGATAATTATGTGGGTGTTTTTGAAGAAAACTTAACAAGATAAACATATTTCCTTGTTTTTTTGTCTGTAGGTACTGGCAAAGAAGTTTGGAGCAGCTTTGGTTTCTCTGGAACATCGCTACTACGGAAAGAGCACTCCGTTTAATTCTTTGGAGACAGAAAATTTGAAATATCTTTCATCCAAGCAGGCACTCTCTGATTTGGCCGCTTTTCGCCAGTATTATCAGGTAAGCTACATTGTTTTGCTGTTGTAGTTGATAGCAATTTGGTAGAAAGGACGCTCTAGTAAAACCTAAGAAATTTTGTTGAAAAAAATAGTTTTTTGTTTGAAGTTTTTTAGATGACTAAAAGAGCATGAATAATGCAAGCCATTGTTCACATATAAGTTGCGAAGAACCAAATTTTAAGAAATTGTAAATGTTTACCAGAAAGGATTAATGTGGTTGTGATTAACATTTGGATATAGATTAAGGCAACGGTCAGCGGCATTGAGATGATTCATCTATTTAAAATAAGTTGAATTAGATATTCCTAATGTTTTAAAGAAGAAATAATTGATTTTGCATGGTAAGAATGGGAAATCCGATTGCTCCTCAGCAATTTTCTTTTTTGTACTTTATCTGGGCTTGGAATATGTTATGATTGTACTTAAAGTTTGAAAGGGTATGTATTCCTCTGAATTTGAGGTCAGAGAGGTGCCTCCTAGAATAAGATATGAGAAAGGAAATATTGACTAGATTCTGCATATCCAATATAGTGAAGGGTACAAGGCGAAATAGCAAGATAGAATGATCTTCTATGTGCTTAGACGTTCAAACAGAAAATATACAAACATAAGACCTAATAGAATGTCATCTCAGCAAAACAGATCTCCTTATAATAGATGCATACAGCTCCTTTATTCTGTTCTCTAATCCTCTTGGACCTACTAGTTTAGGCTGCCTCGTTCTCTGTCATACCATTATTTCCCCCATCCACAACAACCGTGTCCTCAAGATTGTAAGCTGCTAGTAGCTCATCCCAAGTCTCCCACATGGCATCATCAGGGGATAAGCCATGCCATTGGACAACGTGAATTTGATAGGAGAGCCATGTGCAAAAGCAGTCTTGAAGCCCCAATATTGCCAAAGGAGACACCACAGGATTGTTGTCAACAAAGAATGATGGAATCTGATCAATGTGAGTGGAAGGGGACGTGCTGCATGTGCCTTGAAGGGGAAGCAGTGAAAAATTGTGTATCTTAGCATATTTGGTTATAACTGAGTGGATTTGGGCTAAAATCGGTATCACCCTTCAATTCCACATATGATGGCCCATGAACAAATGTCATGGTGAGAGCTTGGTAGTCCACGAAAATATGGCCAAGCTGTTTCAACCATTGGACACCTTGCACTACGTCTGAGCTGCTCAACTCCAAGAGGTAGAGGTCCAAAATGAATTGTTGACCTTGAATCAAAACTTGTATCGTTTTACAAACTTGATTAGATGTCAATTGTTCCCCATTCCCAACCATTGCACATAACAAGGAAGTTGGGTTGTGCGTGAGGCCAAAAGCATCAGTTGTTCCATCCTGAATGAAATTATGGTACTCCTACTATCAACAAGAATCATTACTGGATGGTGGGAAATTTGTCTCGTTTTGTGGACAAAGCATTGGGCTGCTATTGACAATTGAGGTGTAATGCCTTCTAGGTTTGTGGTCACACTCTCAAGCTTCCTTGAAATAGGTCAACTTCTTCTTCAGCCTCCATATAAACTATCTCACTTGGCAACTGTGACCTTATTTGTTTATCACAATTGAAGCAAAGACCATGCTCACTTCAATCTGCTATTTCAACCTTAGTGAGATGCTTAAATCAAGCCTTTGGTGGAGGAGCCAAAAGTAGTTGAGGCAATTGTTGTATGGGAGATGGTGCAGGAGTGGCACAGAGGGTCATGAAGATGAACATTCTCGTCAATCGCGGAGTTGTTACAAATGGTGGTGGGCGGTGGTGAGTAAGGCAAAGAAGATCTTGCAATTTATCTTAATTCAAGCGTGTGAGGTGCAACATGGGTAAGTGTGCTGGGCTGTTGCGCTAACACCTCATGTTTGATTTTTTGCGAAGAAACTCAACAAGAAAGAGTGGCTTAACCCCATAATGTGTTTAGGAAATGAGGCCATTGTGATTCTCTCTTCTCCTGGAGTTCCATGATAATAGAAGAACTATGAAATCTTAAAGATCCAACTATGAGGGTAGTCAATGTGAAATCAAGGATATCAAGCTTCAAAAAATGCTTATACGAAAAAATGTGACTGAGTCATGAGAAACAATGGGAGAGCAGCCTTCCGAAGTCAGTAAAAGAAGTTTGGAGGCAAGTCAACCAATAAACAATCTCCTAAAAACTATTAGCTCGAGAGCTAGTATTCTTGAACGTGTATGCCAACCATGGTCAAGATGGAGTGAGGTACTCCCAATGAAAGAAACAAATTATAGAGTATGTATTCTTCTGAGTTTGAGGTCAAAAGCAGCCCCTTGTACAAGATATGAGAAAAGAAATATTGACTAGATTGTGCATATCCAAAATAGTGAAAGGCTAAATAACACGATAGAATGATGGTCCATGTGCTAAGATATTCTAACTGAAAATATTCTAATAGAATGCCCTGACAGAATGCCATCTCAACAAAATAGAATCCCAATCCTAATAATAGATGTGTACAGCGTCTTTATTCTGTTTACTAATCCTCTTGGGCCGACTAGTTTGGCCTGCCTCATTCTCCGTCATATCAGAGTTGTGGTTACATGTACATTACTCCCACATTCAAGCTTCAATTTCTGGTTTGTTAATAGTTTTGGGATACTTTTTAGATATCAATTAATCATATTTCCCTCTTCTGTTTAATTTGTTTTCACTGTAGTTCAGGTTTTTCTATGGCATGAGTCAATTTTTTAAATAATCCATTCCTAGATATATGGTTTTTACAGTTTATTAGATTGTGGGTTTCCTGTCCATTTTGTTTGATTTCTTGCTGTCATTTCATGCAGGAGTCCTTAAATGCCAAGCTTAATAGAACAAACATTGAAAACCCCTGGTTCATTTTTGGTGGCTCATATGCTGGAGCACTTAGTGCATGGTTCCGTCTTAAATTTCCCCATTTAACATGTGGAAGTCTAGCAAGCTCAGCAGTTGTTCTTGCTGTTTATAACTTCACAGAATTTGATCAGCAGGTAAAGAAGATATTTTGTATCTTTAGCAGCATTGACTCCCTCCATTTCACTGTGTTGTTTAAGCTTTTTGATAATTTTTTAAATTGATTGTCATTTTCAATGGAACTTTATTCCAATGTTATCCTTAATAAATACTCACACCAATCTAAATTCTTTCATTATTAGCCATAAACCAATTAAGGGAGACAGAATATTGCTTATAGAAAGATGTAACCATTATTTGTTTAAATGTTCAACAATTACAAGGAATGAAATAGAAATGAGAGTAAGAATATTTTAGCAAAAATTTTCTCTTCATTTATTGATCTATTGTTTTTCTTTAAACGACTGATAAAATGAGAAGGAGCATAAAGTTTTCTCTTATTTAATTTCCACCAAATTTTAAAGTCTTTTGGTTTTATTTTTCACGTGCAGATTGGTGAGTCAGCAGGTCCTGAATGTAAAGCAGTGCTGCAAGAGATTACCCAACTTGTTGAACAAAAACATGCAAGCAGTAGAAGCGAAGTGAAGGCCACTTTTGGTGCAGAAGATGTATGTTTGGTTCCCTTGTTACACTTTCCTTGCAAAAGCGTATTATATTTTGCCACAGGACATGAATTATCTTGCTCACTAGGCTTTCTGGTTTGCTTGTCAGGTTGTAAACTGACTATTTCCCTCTGTTTTGCAGCTTGAAATAGATGGAGACTTTTTTTATTATTTGGCTGATGCTGCTGTTACAGCAGTAAGTGTTACGATTAAAGTGGTTTTGTTATTAATTGCAATTTCTTGTATTCAAATTTCATTAACAGTCTTCTCTTTTTTCTGGATCTTTGATTTTTACAGTTTCAATATGGAAATCCAGATAAAGTATGCGGGCCTCTTGTTAAAGCAAAGAAGGCCGGAGAGGACTTGGTGGTATGCTTTTCAACTTGTTCCCTTTTCCCAAATAGTATGAAACTGGTCGATGGAGTTCTTCTCTCCTCTGACACTCCATCCACCTCTTTTCTTAGCACATTGAAATAATTTTCTGTTTTGTTTTTTATTCTGTCACTTTATCTTTCTTAAGTAATACGCAGGAGATAGTGCATTTAATCAGTCAATGATTGTCTATCTTCAATTTTACAATCATTTGTTAGAGGGCAAGTCTTACCACAACTGTAAGGTTTCTTCTTTGTGGATTAATACATCTGATGGAAACAATTATTTTAACATGCAGGATGCTTATGCCAAATATGTTAAAGAGTACTACGCTGGAACCTTTGGTGTTACTGTACAGACTTATGATCAGAAGTACTTGAAAAGAACTGATATTAATGAAGACAGTTCTGCTCGATTATGGTGGTTTCAAGTTTGCACTGAAGTTGCATACTTTCAGGTGGCTCCCTCAAATGATAGTATTCGCTCCTCAAAAGTTGATACAAAGCAAGTTCCTTATCCTCACTATTCGCTTTACATACTTTTCATGTTTGTAGTTATTGAATTTTTTTCTTTACAATGTTATTAATATGTACAAAATGGTTTCTCATACATTTGCAGATACCACTTGGACCTTTGCGAAAATGTCTTTGGAAAGGGCACCTTTCCTGAAGTTGATGCAACTAATTTATACTACGGTGGCACAAAAATTGCTGGTATAGTAGAAACTTGCCTTTGCCTGAATTTTATGTTATTCTCTTCCACCTGAACACCCCTGTCATTTTAGCAATATGTGTACATTTAACAATACATGTAAAAATTCGTAAATAATATATTTACATGCATTGACGTTTCCATTATATACGGTTGTTATTTATCCTTTATTTGTTCATAGATTTCCAGTGGGCCTTGACGATTGTTATCCTGACACGAGCTTAAGAAGTCATTTTGAAAAAAATTCTATTCTCTGTTTGCATATTTCAGATTTATAAGTTAGTATATAAAACAAATTCTTCAGTACAATCTTTTTATGGCATCTTATGGTTTTACTGTGTATACTATTTCTTGAATATGACCTGATTTTATGTATTCTATTCTGGTGTACATGAACAGGTTCCAAAATAATATTTACAAACGGCTCACAAGATCCTTGGCGCCATGCGTCCAAACAAACTTCATCTCCTGATAGTGAGTTGCCAGTTACTTTTTCATCAATTTAGACAGTAACTTTTGTTATCCTTGTTATTTGTGTGGGGGTATACTTGACCCATATTTCTCTAGAATCTTACTTGGATTGTTCATTTGATGGTTATCTAGGACAAATGAGTGTGGCTCATTTCCAATAAAAGTTACATTAACTAATGTATATTCTCCCCTGTTCAATTGATTGAATGTTAGCAACATGATCTTAGACTATAGCTCAAACATTATCTGGTATTATTTATTTGCTTAATAAAGGGGGGAAAAGAAGTATTCTGAATCATGTAGCAACATCGTAAAAAATATTCATTGTGCTTGCGTTGATGATGCAATGCAAGCAATACTGTTATTTTTTTAGTTCATTGAATGCTGCCTAATTGCTGTTAAACCTTTCAGTGCCTTCCTACGTTGTTTCATGTTCTAACTGTGGCCACTGTTCTGATTATCGAGGATGTCCTCAATCTCCGTTCGCAATTGAAGGTATGTGTCTCATTTCCGCTCCAACATATTGCTCACAATGTTTCTCTTTTCTTATAGAAATATTTTGCTTCTTAAAAGAGAAGTTGGACTTGATTGCACATAGTTTAATCATTTTTCATATAAGAACAAATACACTTTTCTCTCCTAAGTCATGTTAAATAATACTCACAACTTGTAAAATACACATTCACCTCTATTGTGTTTTTAATCAAATGTCACATCTTGCTTTTAAGCTGATATACCTCTTTTATGTTTTTTAATAAATGACCATGAGTTTTTATAAAATGATATTCACAGCCGTCAAATTAGTCATGTTATAATATCAGCCAACATTATAATATTTTATTTTGTTTTTCAGGTAGCGAGAAAAACTGTACCTCTCCTGATGCAGTTCACAAAGTAAGGCAAAAGATTTCAGAACATATGGATTTATGGCTATCTGAGTGCGTGAACACAGGCAGAAGTTTTATATGATTATTTACATGCACCGTTTGAATTACTTTTGGAATTTCTTTCCTTTGAAAAGATAATTATGGCACCGTGTTAAGTAACTTTATATAAAATGACCAAATATAAAACAGAACGTATGTATTCGCCGTGTTTATGTTTTTATCTCATTGTAAGAGTTGTATTAGATATTTCACCTCCAATAAAGATAAGTTGTTGTAAATGTTACTTTACAAATTAGTTTAGCCTTGAAAAGGTGAAGTTAAATTTAAAGTTTAATTTACACTATAATATTATAGAATTTTCTAGCTCAATTACAAAGGTTGAATTCAAGACTTGAAATTTGGGTTTGGGTTGTAAAAAAATCGTTTAATTTGAGCTGCGCTCCATTATTTTCAAAAAATTTCAAGAATAACTTTTAAATAAAAATAAATTTTGGAAAATACTTTCTAGAAATATATGTTGGAAAACCTTTTTGGAAAATGTTGAAATATAAATTTTATATTTTGGAAAATGTTCTTCAGAATATAATTTTGAAAAGTACTTTTTAAAACGTAAATTTTACATTTTGAAAAAAGTTTTTCAAAATGTATATTTTAGAATATAAATTTATATTTAAAAATATTTTTTGGAAATTTTCTGGAAATTAATAGTAAAGGTATTTTTGTATTTTTGCATCAGTGATGGATGGGAATCAAAATTGATGAGGTACAGGGAGTTTTTGCCAAGCTTTTGTCATTTAGCATTGGGCTGTGACCATAAAGGTTCTGAAGGAAAATGTTTATATAATGTAAGATAAGCTCTGATACAAAACTCCATACAATAAATAACCTTTTTAGCATTTTTAATTATAAAAATCCAATTTATTTAGAAAATTCTCGTAATAGTTATCAACTTGTACATAAAATCAAACAAAAAAGGAAGATAGTATACCAGTGATGCGATTCATAACTAAGTTGATGACTTGTTAACTAATTCGATTCTCATAACTCTCATATCTTTATCATTGCCTCACGTGATGTGTCTTGCATCTTCCAATGAACTTTTTAACGGAAAATTATAAGATAACGAGAAGATTTTAAAAGGAAAACAAAACAAAAGCTAGTTTTAATTTTAAAAAATTAAACTTAATTCCATATTCTATCATTATATCTTTTTAAAATTCTACTTACTATATCAGTCCGTTAAAAATATGTCACGAGATAAAATGATGAAAATTAAAATTGCGATAATTAGATACACGCAAAAAGTAGAACTTAAAGTGATAACACTCGAAAAAAGTAACACTTAAAAGTGATAAAATTTCAAAACATGATCAGAAGTTAAAATTTTAGAAACTTAATACTATAACCACCAAACATGGCCTAAGATTAATATTACTTTTACTGCTAAGACTGAAATATTATTAGTTGTATTTTAGGAAATGAACTTGCTTGCAGAGCATGACTGCTTGTAAGAATTTTGTTTTTATTTACACAGAAAGACAACTAGTTATGTATTATCTTAGTACTTACCCCGAAGACAATCATTGTAGGCTATCAGAAAAGCTTTGGTCACACATTTCTGAATAACAACATTAATGTATGAAAACATTTTTTAGACCCTTGATCCCTAGAAATTACATTAGATCAGAAGTAATTCGAATCACGTTAGATAGACTCGTTCAAGGGGACAAAAGATCTCTTCGGGAGATATATGTCAATCTGAAAGCTAAAACTTTCATATCCATACTGAACAAAACAAATTCATTTCCGCTTCTTAAAACTCCAGTTCCTTAGCTCATTGAAATATTTAATCTAGAAGAAACAACAGCTCATCAACAAAATAAGGAATTTCATTTTTTTTTTTCCTTTGAGCTATAATTTGAACACTGAATAAGGTAAGCCATAATGTTTTGTGAACTTCCACTGCAAAAAACAGGTCTTCTGCCTACACTCTTCACCTAAGATATGTCGATGAAACCCATAATAAAACATACGTAATCAATGACGAGATCACTTCAAATGCCCTTGGTCCCTTAAGTATGGTAATAGGAGGAATTACTGACACCATCAAGAAGGTTCCCAAGAGCCACGAAATAGCAAAGGCTCCAAACCTACATCAAACATCACGTTATATAAGAAGAAACCTGAAGAGAAAAGCACAAATGCTTGAAATTCTAGAGATAGGCACAATGAAATCAACATCAGAATGTCACACCATGGAAATGTGATGCTTCTAAACGAAAAATAACACATCATGAGGTTACAGAGAATAACATATTTGAAAGAATAAAAAACACATTTGTGAGCATACCCATATAGTAAAGATCGAATCTTGCTCTTCAGCCGCTCATGTATAAAGTACATTGTGGCGATCAGAGATATTGCTACCTGAAGAGTTGGTCCTTCCTCAGTTGGAAAGAGGACAGTTAAAACTCCGAGTACCAAGAACGCTACTGATGTTTTTATAATGAATTTTGTGGATGGAGTTTGAAATCTGCCTCTGACAGCTTGAACAAATTTGGATTGATTAACTTCCCTCATTTTCTTCTTAATGTCAATTTTTGGGTTTTTCCGTTCATAGAACTTCTGCATGATTATTTTATCATGCGCTGATTCAATAGCATCCACACTTGGCTTGTGTCCCGCATATTTTTGAATCAGGAAGTTCCTTGCTCCTTGAATCTCATCTTCAGAAGCTTCCCTGCTTATTCCAAGTCGTTTATATGGGTCCTTCACATTAATTCTTGGAAAAACAGCTGCATTTGCAGCAACAGATCAGTAAAATGATAACCAATAATATAGCATCTACCACGTACTAATACAGCTGAAGATTTCATTTTGGAAATTGAAATCCTAAAAATACCCTCCCCAAAAAGTTCTAATTTCTCTGTTCAGACTACAGTGTGCCGCTATTTCACTTGCTACACCCACTACAATAAAACACTTTGATATTGCCCCTCTGCAGGGGCTGCTCCCAACTGCACTACTATAGCACTATAGCACGCTATTTAAAACCCTGATTACTTTTTTTGTAAGAGATTCAAGTTTCATATGCATTAGGTGGAAAATAATTAATGAAAGAATTCATTACAATGAAATCCATCAAAACTAGCAACTAATATCTTTCAGTTTTCAACAAGAAAGGTGGGGGCTTGGGAAAGAGGGGAAATAGCCATTCTGGGCAAACAGTAAAGCATAATCTATTACCGATAAACCAATTAATAAACTAAAAAAACAAAAAGATTTTATACCCTCAAAATCAAAAGAATGAAAAACAGTTTCCACCTTCAATCTCCTACAGTTAGTCCACCTAGCCTGCCCAACTGGTAGGGTACCACTCATTAATATCACATTCCAATTCTAGTTCTCAAAAACACCCCAAGAGCTATGAACAATGTGCTTAAATTCCCAGCCTAGAATTCCGTTAGTCCACCTTCAATCTCCTAAGGTTAGTCGACCTAGCCTCCCCAGCTGGTAGGGTACCACTCTATTTATATCACATTCCAATTCTAGTTCTCAAAAACACCCTACGAGCTATGAACAATGTGCTTAAATTCCCAGCCCAGCATTCAGTTAGTCCACCTTCAATCTCCTACAGTTAGTCCGCCTAGCCTCCCCGGCTGGTAGGGTACCACTCCATTCATATCACATTCCAGTTCTAGTTCTCAAAAACACCCCAGAGCTATGAACAATGTGCTTAAATTCCCATTCTCAGGAGAGGACCAAATCCACGATGATCACATAATCATTTTGAATTTTAGTTTTATTTTACTAATGTATTGCTTCAGCAAAAGTACCATTTACCTAGCACCTAACGAATCAGTTTACATTATCAATGCCCTAGCAGTGAAATTTTCTATATCATAAAACATAAGAATTGAGCTTCTTCAAGAAAGAAATGTTACCAGCAGAATCATTAGCCATATCACCATATGAAGCATCCATGGCACTTTTGATCAACTGAACTTGTGGTCTATTGCATTTTAATATTGGAGAAAAAAAACTTGTTCTGTAAAGTGAAAAGGTGAGGAAAATGACGAACTGTTTATCCATTTAACTTGCTATGAACTTTCCATGAAGTTCCAAACTCAATGATTAATAGTAGGCATACCTTTTAACCTGGAGAAACTCCATTCCTTGTTGGGATTTCCCAGCCACAGAGCAAGCCATAACCCAGACATGGCGTGATCCCAGGTGACTAAAAGGTAGCTGGGGACATCTTGAGGGACAGCCACTCAACCCAGATGCAGTCATTGTTACTGAAATCCTCTGGCAATATGATCTACCTGTTTATGCTTTGTGAGAAATTGAGATCACAACTTGATATTTCAATGTCCAAAGAAAATCAAAATAGATAAGAAAATCAAAATCTATGGACAAAGATTGCAGTATCAGATATAAAAGACAATTCGGACAATTATAAGCATATTACAGATACAAACCAATTCCTGTCATAATATAATTAATCCACTAATCCTTAGATTCCTAAAGATAGTCTCTAAATTTATAATTTTCTGATTCTATATATCCCCATTTCCCCCCTTTTTCTAGACGGATTAGTAGATCCAACTTAACTGTCACAAACTAAAAAACTTAGTTCGAGTTGTTCAGTATAAACACCTTTAATCAACTTATCATCACATTGCAACTTCAGCACATCTAGTATTTAACCACAAAAAGATAAGAAAATATACACCTATTACTCCCGTACACCAACTAGGGCAGACCATCCTAGTCTCATACTAAGTTGCAACCAGAGGTTTTGTTTCGATTACACCCCCTAATCTCACGGTTTCAAAACTCTCACCAATCGCAACTCCGACCACATTTAACCATATACCTTCAGTTTTTTCGCAATTTCAAGCTCAATTTAAAACCTTCATGCAACTATAACTGGAGTTCATTATAACAAAAAGAACAATCATAAAAATAGGTGCAGGGACTGTGAGGAGAGACAGAAAAAAAAATTGAACTTTAATAGCGGCGCAATTGGGCACAGACTAGAACGTTGTAAGAACCGTCCAAGAAAGAAAAAAAAAGCATCATGAAATAGTATTCCAGAACAGAGGGATTAAGTTAATAACACACAACATAATTGCATATACATACAATTGAATCGAAAGGAGAAGTTGATACGCGCGTTACCACTGAAAGGTGTAAGAAAAGGACAGGGGCAAAAAGCGTTCTGCGAGAGAGAGAGAGAGAGAGAGAGAGAGAGAGAGAGAGAGAGAGAGAGAGAAAAGAAGAAGAAGAAGAAAACGGATAGCAATAGGAACAAGAAGAGAAGCGAGGCTTAGGAGAACACCAAAACCCTGCTCCACCCAATTTTATGAATCAATAACAGTGAAAAAAAAACAATAACACTTCATTTGCCATTACCCTCTTAAAGAGTGAAAAAAATTAAGAAACCAAAATCAAAATTCTTAAGTAATTTTTAATATTACTTGTGTTTATATTTTTATATATTACATTATCTTTGCAGGGTTAACAAGTAACTTATGGCTTTCTATAATAATTAAAACAATTTACTTAATGCATGCATATAATTATCTGGTTGTATAAAAACATTGATACAGTGTATTTTTAAAAATGTATACTACTACTAATTACAAATGACGTGTAAATGAAGTCTAAACTATTTTTATTATATTTAATGTTTAAAAAGTAAGAATAAGTAAAAATAAAAATCAATTTCAATAAAACCAGTTTAAATGATATCAGATCGATTTTTTTTTAAATTAAACCAATTGAATGAGTTGTCATTTAAGAAAATCGAAATAATTGGATAAAATGGTTTTCTCTTCCAAATCAATACAATAGTTACTTAGGGTATTTTTTTTTTCATAATTTACAACTATGATAAGATCTATAAGTTAAAAGTCTCGTTTCATTTACTTTTATTTTCTCTCTTTTCTTTTTTTACTTTTCATAAAATAATCATTTTTAGTCTTCAATTCTAACTTTAACTCCTATCTTTAGATGATAAAAGATAAAGATACGATAATTGGATTAAATATCAAAAATAAAATTATTTTCTTATATTATAAAAAAATCAAAATTATCGACGAGACAAATTCTTTCAAAATATTTAAGATCAGTCAGGAAATCGGTTATACTAAATTTATCAATGAATTTTTTGAATTCGTTGATAAATTTGTCAATAAATTAAAAAATATTAATTATATTATAGAAATCAACAAATAGATTAATTCTTTCTTCACCCACATATCTTCTTCCTACACCTCCATACTTACGGTTAAAAGATAAACTATGCCCTTAACTAAAAAATACAAAGACAAAAATATCCTCCACCCCCTTCACCCCTATATCCAGTTCTCACTTTCACTGTAATCCTTATCCGATTCATTATTCTCACCGTCAGAAGCTTTCGGTGTCACTTGTGTCTTTATCTGGTTTACTTCATAACATCCTTTTGAGCCTCTAGCACGCACGGATCTGCAACTGCATAGTTGGTGCGAGGAAGAAGAAGCCCATCCAGTTCACAGCTCGTCCATTTCGTTCATTTTTCCCAAATCTTCAATTAAACCTTCAAACAAGTCGTAGGTAATCAATTTTTTATGTTTATTAGCAACTAGTAAGTGGTATTGTTGATTAGAGTAGCTGATTTGGTGTTTGGGAGGTTGTCGATGGCTAACGTAGAGTTTTTTCGATCTGGCAGTATGACAACCGAATAAGCTTCATTCGGTTCTCATTTTGTTTTGGAAATGATAATCGGATGACACCCCCATCCGATTCACATTTGGAAAAAAATGTAAATCGGATGAACATGTCATTCGGTTGACATTCACTCTTCCTCATTGGGTTTTATTTCAAATTCAATTAAAATAAAACTAAATTAATTTAATTAAGGGTTTTATTTCAAATTCAATTAAAATAAAACTAAATTAATTTAATTAAGGCAAATGAAGAGCCAAAGAAGAGTCTCCTCTGATGCATTTCAAGAAGCGTCTCTTGTTTTGCACGTTCACTTTCAGGAATAGTCTCAGGAATAGTCTCTTGTTTTGCATGTTCACTCTTCCTAATTGGGTTTCATTTCAAATTCAATTAAAATAAAACTAAATTAATTTAATTAAGGCAAATGAAGAGCCAAAGAAGAGTCTCCTCTGCTATATTTCACAAAGAGTCTCTTGTTATGTTGTTTTCATCAATCTTCGTGATTGGGTTCATTTCAAATTCAATTAAAATAAAAACTAAATTAATTTAATTAAGGCAAATGAAGAGCCAAAGAAGATTCTCCTCTGCTGCATTTCCGGAAGAGTCTCTTATTATGTTGTTTTGCACATCTAAATGCAAACCTTGCGAACTCATTCAAGTAATTCATCTCGGATACCAAACACCTGCAAAATATATCACATTCGTAAGTAATTAATTTACATTTCATAAACATAAATAAAAACAAATCATCAAACCTTATCAATTATAAAATCAAGAATACAATCTTCTTCTCGAACCAACGAACCACTTTCATGTTCATCATTTGTATCAGACACCTTGTTTACTTTCTCTAAATATATAAAAAGACTATTCATATCTGTAACATAACATTCCAACAACTCATAGAAAAAACAAAAATAAAACAAAAAACCAAAATGTGAACCGAACGCCACCCCGTCCGATTCACAAAAAGTTAATAAATTTGTAAACTAGATGGGTAGTGGGTGGACCTCATCCGATTTGCAAATTTGTGAACCGGATGGCACCCTCATCCGATTCACAAATTTGCAAACCGGATGAGGTCACCCACTACCCGTCCGGTTTGCAAATTTATTTCCTTTGACAACAGGACGGGAGAGACGTTCGGTTTGCAACTTACACACTGGATGACACCCTGCAAAAGTGCATCCGGTTAACATTTTATGAACCGGATGTCTGGCTGTCCAGTTCTCAAATTTCAAAAAAATGACAACCGGATGGCTTCGTCCGGGTGCCCTAACAGAATCTATAAAAATCTATCAAAATAAAAAATCTTACTTCCCCGTCGTTTCTTGCCGCTAATAAACACTGCACAATGGTTGGAAACATTTTTCCTACCGTTCAATCACCATCAAAACCTTCAAAAACGACACTATAGAAGCTGTATTTAAGAGAAAACGCAGCGGCTAATTCACTGTTTCACTGATTTGACGTGGATGGGTGGAGAAGACGAATGATGTTTTTTAATAGAGCAAGAACATTTTCACATTTTCACGAATGCAGTTTTGGAATTAAAATTTTGTATGGAGGTACAGGAAGAGGGTATGGGGTTGGAGGAAGAATTCATCCAACAAATATTAATTACAGACAAAGTTAAATCTGTCGATAAATCTATTGGTAAATCTATCATTAATTAATGACAGATAATATCCGTCAATAAAATTCGTTAGTAATAATATTTTATTAATAAATAAAATTTCACTAATAATGGTCCGTTGGTATTTTAACTTTTTCTTGTAGTGTTTATAATTTTTTTTATCTTCCAATAATTTACTTTATACAGGAATATTTCATAATTTTGATTGTAGATGAAAATTGAGAATTCGAATTCTCTTAACTAATTGCTATAATTTCGTGTTTTAGTTTGTTCTGAGTATTAAAAGCTTAAAAAGTGAATATATTTTGGTGTTTTAACTTTAAAACTATTTTATGTGGTATTTTTAAATTGAAAATTAAGTAATTTTTAATGTTTTTGGAACTTAAGGGTTGAGTTTTAAATGGATACTTAAGTTTTTTGTAGCCCCAGTAAGTTGAAATAATATAATTTGGATTGGAAAATATATTAATATTGAAGTTCAGGACTAATACTTAAATTTTAAATGAAACACAATGAGATTGAATGATAACTAAAGTTGGTTGATTTTTCATTCGAATTTATATTGTAATATTTCGTTTGAATAACATTAGTTATTACATCCTACATTTCATATATGTTAATTGATATTTGTTAGACTTATGTGAATGTGTAACAAACCTACCAAACCTCTAGATTATCAGACCATATCATATTGATCAAAGGACGAGTTAGAAATCTCCTCCTCTAAATCAAATTCGTCCATGCTTTAGAAATCAAACTTTATTTTTTGTGAAACTCGACAATAACATTAACAAAGTGTAAAACTTTTCCATCCATCTTTTTCTCATGTTTAACAACCATTTCATTACGCTGCAAAAGAAATTTCATTAAGAACATATTATTTGTTCTCCGTTGGATTGTAAGTATTCCAACAACACAATAAAAACCAGAATCATAACAATTTAGCAACGAAAAATTTAACGATCAATTTATCGGTAGATTTAATCTATTGATAAATTATCCATCAAATTACTAACTGATTTAATCATTCGATAATATTCATAATAATAATAATAATAATAATAATAATAATAATAATAATTGTGACGCCCTGCACCTCCCCGTGCCTCTCTCTCGCTTTCTCAAAAATCTCTCTCCCTTCTCTCTAGTTTTTCTCCATCCATACATCATCTGTCTTAAAATCTAAATATACCCTGCAGTAGCTAAGGAGTTAAGGATCATTTCTAACCGATCAGAATCTCAAACAGAGTAAGTTCATGTTTGCTCTAAAGATCTCTTATTCTCTATTTTTCGCTAAG
>Ga0099824_1000456_pt1 | contig 47861 bp, 22 predicted proteins | sample SiratrowhiteBW_FD_76837 | JGI IMG/M metagenome (GOLD analysis project Ga0099824, IMG submission 76837) | Root nodule microbial communities of legume samples collected from California, USA - Siratro white BW | ecosystem: Host-associated > Plants > Roots > Nodule | place: USA: California... | reverse complement strand
TATATATATATATATATATATATATATATATATATATATATATATATAAACTTTTAAATATTATGCCTTCATACTTTTCTATTTTAATTATATTAAAATATAACCTAACCAAAAAGAAAATTAATAAATAAAGATACTATTAACTTGATTAATGAATGCTTTAAAATCACATTTGGATAACAAGTAATAACTCCTAATAATCATCATAGTTATTAGTCAATTCTATTTTAATTTAGTATGAGATTTTATCTCAATCTTACACTGTTTTGTAAAATAAAAATTATAAATTAATATTATTTGTAGTCAACTTTGATCTGTTAAAGAATCTTATTATCTCCTCCTAGAAATTAAACAAGTTGGATTGTTTAGGATGAACTTTATATCAAAAATTCAAATGAAAGTCTAAATTACACTTAAAAATATAAAAGTTAAGTAATATATAAAAAAATTATAAATACACTATTTTAAATTTATGGATTCGAAGTGATGCTAATTTTTTTTAAGTGAGTTTAACCGAGATGAAATTGGAGGGGTTGTGAAATATAAATATAATTTGGAAACTATTTTGGAGAATAATTCACCTATTAAAACTATTTTGGAGAGAAATTCATATATTGAAGATAATTTTGAAGAGGAGTTCATGTATTGGTGACAACATCAAATTAGAGATGTTAATCCTAGACCACACACCATGTTGGAGAAGCCAATTTAAACCGCACACCATACCAATGACGCAATTTGAGATGCATCCAATGAAAGGGGAAGACGACAAGAAGACGACAAAAAATATAAATTGTAGAGCAAAACAAGGAGAGAGAGAAAACTGGAAATGAAAACTCACAGTTACATCCTAATTTTAATCATTAACTCTCCACTTCTCTTGGACTCACAAACCAAATAAAAAAAATATTTTTTAAACTTGTCCAGAGCAGTTGTATGCCACGTCAGGCTTGTCAAACTATCAGTACTTTTTTGTAATTGGTAATTGGAGGTGATGTCTGTGATTTTAATCATTAACTCTCCAATTCTCTTGGACTCACAAACCAAATAAAAAAAAAACATTTCTTAAACTTGTCGAGCAGTTGTATGTCACGTCAAGCTTGTCAAACTATCAACATTTTTTTTGTAATTGGAAGTGGTGTCTGTGATTTTAATCATTAACTCTCCAATTCTTTTGGACTCACAAACCAAATAAAAAAAATATTTTTTAAACTTATTGAGCTGTTGTATGCCATGTCAGGCTTGTCAATCTATCAACACTTTTTTGTAATTGGAGGTGGTGTAATCCATTTTTAATTTAGGTTTAAGACAATTTAATGTACATTGAAGATTCGTTTTGGTTACTGTGTATGTGTGCTTTGGTGTTTTGGAGATTGTTTGAACATATTCTTTGGAGACGAAGTTGACAGCATTTGTGGATGGTAATTGTTTTGAAGTGCTCTTTTTTCATTTGTGATAACAGAATGATACTATATTAGGATATACAACCTACTCACCTTCTTTTTATAAGAGAGTGATGTTTTATTAGGATATGCAACCTGTTCACCTTCTTTTTATCTAAACTTACCTTCTTTATATCTAAAATGTAGTTGTGAAGAAAGTCTTCTCTTTCCAAACCTTAATGAAAAATCTTAAATTTTTTTTTCACTTAATGATTTCACTTTTCAACTTCCTTCTTTTAGATTTTTTTTTCTTTCCTAGTTTTATTCCTAATCCCTCCATCACTCAAATACTAACATTTTTCTTAACCCGCACCAAGTCAGTCAATTTTTATTTCAAAATTTATTTTATTTTACATAAAAATGAAAATACCAATTTACCTTCTGCCCGTAATGAAGACCTATCATATATCACGGTTTTCAGGTGAAAGAAAATTTTCCGGTTCTCAAACCATCTTTTTCCCTATTTAAATCGCCAAAGTAAATCCATCTCTAGTTCATTAAATCAAATCAACGCAAAGTAAACCATCCAAAATCAAAAATTTGTTGTAATGGGTGAACTTCAATTCAGGATTTCTCCAATAAAAGGAAAAGCTGTGAAAGAAAAATATGAAAATGTTGAACCAAGACCAAAGTCAACGTATATCTTTTTATAATGTAGGCAAAGCATGAAAATATAGTTGACTAGTCTTTCCTTCAGCATAAATCCATTTTACTGATCTTATGCAAGTTTAGTCTCATTGTCACCTGACTGGACGGCCCGGTTCTCTTCTTGAACCGCCGGTTCACCAACCGTAGTTGCAGATGCCGTAGAGAGATAGAGAGAGGGGTTTTGGACGGTTACGAGTCTGTTGATTGATTTGTTACAATACAGGTACAGTGTAAATTTTAAGGATAGGGGAATTGGAATGATCCGGTTTGACCCAGAAGTTGCAAACAAAGTATGTGTGTGCTTGAACCATTTTTGCTGTCACTGGCAAAGTCTTCAAACCCCATAACGCTGAGACAATGCAGCCAAATCCACGCAAAGCTCATTATCTCCCAATGCATTTCACAAACCCACTTAACCAATACCCTCTTGAATTTGTATGCCAAATTTGGTCACTTTCGCCATGCCCACATCCTGTTCGACCATATGCCTCACAGGAATGTTGTCACATGGACAACCTTAATTTCCTCGCATCTCCGAACTGGGTCGCTTCCAAAAGCCTTTGAGATGTTCAATCACATGCGTGAAACGAATGAGAGTCCCAATGAGTACACTTTCTCTGTTCTGCTTCGAGCTTGTGCCACTCCTTCATTGTGGGAAGTGGGTTTGCAGATTCATGGTCTGCTAGTTCGATTTGGGCTTGAGAGAGACAAGTTTGCTGGGAGCTCTGTTGTGCATATGTACTTTAACAGTGGTAATAATCTCGGGGATGCATGCCGTGCTTTTCATGACTTGTTGACGAAAGACCTTGTTGCATGGAATGTTATGATTTCTGGGTTTGCTCATGTTGGTGACTTTAGCATGGTTCATAGGTTGTTTTCTGAGATGTGGGAGGTCCAAGGATTGAAACCCGATGATAGTACTTTTGTTAGCTTACTCAAGTGCTGTTCTTATTTAGAACAGGTAAAGCAAATCCATGGGCTTGCATTTAAGTTTGGTGCTGAAGCTGATATTGTGGTGGGCAGTGCTCTTGTTGACTTGTATGCCAAATACGGGGATGTAAGTTCTTGTAGGAAAGTATTTGATTCCATGGAGGAGAAGGATAATTTTGTTTGGAGTTCTATCATTTCAGGCTATACCATGAATGATAGAGGGGAGGAAGCTGTGCATTTTTTCAAGGACATGTGTAGACAAAGGATTAGACCAGATCAGCATGTGTTATCGAGTACTTTGAAAGCTTGTGTTGAACTAGAGGACTTTAACACTGGAGTTCAAGTGCACGGCCAAATGGTAAAAACTGGGTATCAAAACGATTGTTTTGTAGCAAGTGTGTTGTTGACTCTCTATGCCAGTTTCGGTGAACTTGTGGATGTGGATAAGTTGTTTAGAAGAATTGTTGATAAAGATATTGTAGCATGGAACTCTATGATCATGGCTCATGCTCAGCCAGGGCGAGGATCTGGTCCCTCTACGAAACTATTACAAGAACTTCGCAGAACGACCTCGTTGCAAATTCAAGCTGCCACCCTAGTTGTTGTTTTAAAGTCTTGTGAGAATAAATTAGATTTGCCTGTAGGTAGACAAATTCATTCACTCGCAGTAAAATCAAGTGTGAGTCATCATACTTTGGTTGGCAATGCGTTAGTTCACATGTACTCTGAGTGTGGACAAATTGGTGACGCATTTAAAGCTTTTATTGACATTGTCCGAAAAGATGATGGTTCTTGGAGTTCTATTATTGGAACTTACAAACAAAATGGGATGGAATCAGAAGCTTTAGAGCTATGCAAAGAGATGTTGGCTGATGGAATCACTTTTACCATCTATAGCCTTCCATTGTGCATTTCAGCCTGCTCACAACTTTCAGTTATACAAGTGGGTAAACAACTCCATGTTTTCTCTATCAAGTCTGGTTACAACCGTGATGTGTACGTTGGAAGTTCCATTATAGATATGTACGCCAAATGTGGAACCATGGAGGAGTCGGAGAAAGTTTTTGGTGAACAAGTAGAGCCAAATGAAGTGATTTATAATGCTGTGATATGTGGATATGCTCATCATGGAAAAGCACAAGAAGCCATAGAAGTATTCAATAAGTTGGAGAAGAATGGCTTGACCCCCAATCACGTAACTTTCTTAGCTGTGCTATCAGCTTGTAGCCATTCAGGTTATGTAGAAGATACTTTGTATTTCTTTACATTGATGCTTAACAAATACAAGATTAAGCCAGAATCTGAGCATTATGCATGCTTAGTTGATGCCTTTGGCCGGGCAGGAAGGCTAGAGGAAGCTTACCAAATAGTGCAGAAGGATGGAAGTGAATCAGCTTGGAGAACATTACTAAGTGCTTGTAGGAACCATAATAACACAGAAATTGGAGAAAAATGTGCAATGAGGATGATAGAATTGAATCCCAGTGATCATGCTTCGTACATTCTTCTTTCAAACATTTACACTGGAGAGGGAAAATGGGAAGAAGCTCTTAAATGTAGGGAGAAAATGGCTAAAATTCGTCTGAAGAAAGACCCAGGAAGTAGTTGGTTGATTTGAGGATCGCTTAGATGTGTTTTATACTAATGACAGTGCATTTTTAAAGAAAGTTAAAAATAATCTAAATAACTATTTACTCAAAAATAAATGAATTTTGTATATTGTTCTCGATAATTTTTGTTTTCATGCCAACCACTGTAGGTTTGACATGAGTATTCTTTTTTATATCTTTCTTTTGATTTCTAATAATATTTACATTTTATTTTTTGGGCTTCAATAAAAAAAAATCCTGTATTAGTTTCTGATAAAAGATGAGTTATTTATTAAATGATCGTGATTAATTATCATGACACTTGTACTTTATTTAAAAAAAGTTAATTGATGCGATGAAATTTTTCTTCAGTTAGGGTTTACATTTTTTTTCTTAATCTTCTTTGTTTAACCATAAAACTTACAGAGGATATAGATGGATAAAGATTGATAGGTGGTGTTAGATATTTTTTGTCTAAATTCTTCATTTTCTATAGATCTCACCTTTAAATAAAAAATATTTAAAAATATTGAAAGAAAGAAGATATCTAAACATTAACAAAAGCAAAACTTTTCCTCGGAACAAAATTTTTACAATACGTATAATTTCCAATTAATTACTGATATGATTACTTAATAAACAATTCACACTTAAAAATATTAATAAACATCAAAGATCAAAACGAAAATAAAAATTGAGACTAAAACATAATTTTTTTTTTATTAAAGACCAAAAACAAAAACATGTGTTAATCTTACTAAGATATCACTTAAAAACATGTCATCACTAAACTGAAGTCAATTAATGTTTATGCCCAATATCTTGAGGCGACTAAATTTTATTATGAGGAAGGACACTTGATCGTTCTGTTCGTATGAAGTCAATTTTTTTTGAAAAATTAAGTGCACTCTTACAAGCTACAATATGCATGTCGGTAACAGTTGCAACAAATTCAAATACATCCTATGCTCATACAAATATTGTACAATCAAATTGTTGTAAAACACAAATTGCAGATGAAGATATAGGAACGACAGCGATGTAATTCAGTCAACCCCACGGAACTTCCACTTTTCCGCACCAATAACAAGTGGCAACTTGGTCCAACAAATGCTCATAAGTGGATAAGTGTATGCTTTACAAAAAATTTCAGAATCACTGACCACTACTTTTCCTACACCTGAGGAATTGTTTTGATTTTGTTCATCTAAAAATCAAGATATGTAACCTTTTACCTCTATAATTACAAATTTTAATCCCCATCCTCAACTTTTTGGGCGTGTGTATCTTTCAGACTTCCTTTCTCCTACCGTTCTGACATGAAATGATCAGCTGGTTTTTACCTTATTTAGCTATCCAAAGTTAGCCCATTATCATCCTCATCCGTAGGATCTTCGGGTGGTGTTGCCTTTGGAAAGAATTCTTCATTGGGGTACATCTGACCAAATAGCTGCAAGAATACCACCACCAAACTACTACACTCAGTTACAGGGCTAATAATTATTAATCAAGGTTTGTATTTGTCTTTGTGCACAAACATTTTCCAATTTGTTGACTTAATTTTCATTGACAAACAAAAATGACAAGCAACTAGTCCAAAAATAAGGTTCGTAGCTAGCTACTTCAGTGACTACAACAAGAAGTCAGACAGAAATAATGAGAGAAAATATTTCAAAATGAAGAATAATCAGACAAACCTTCTCAGCCGCATCTAAGAGGTCATTGTAGTTCAGATTTCCATCCGGTGTAGAAGTGGAGCTGATCAATTCAAATTTACTCTGAAAAGGAGATCACAGTACATCCATACTCAGAAAATGATGTCCATGTCATTGTTACTCAGGTTACAATTTTGAAACACATTCATGACAAAATTAAAAAGCACCGCCTAGTTAGTTACCAGTGGTTGTGTTCTTTGAAAAATGAGATATGTGGTCCTTAGGGCCCTAATACTTTCTAGATATAAAAAGTAAAAATATTTTAAGAAAGTACACAGGGTAATCAAGTTAGACTGTCCATAATGATAGAAAGAAATTCAAATGAGTACTAATGAGCGTTGGAGTAAAGGAAACAAGTCCACATGCAATAATATGCAGGTAAAAGTAAACACTGCTGAAGAAATAAATCTGTGAATAAGGATTAGAAGCACACCATAATTAATTTCTGAATATACAATGCACTCCAGAGCACAATCGGTTTAGTATCTTCACTGTCACTTTGAACACTCGAAATACTTTCAGTGTTTCCGGATGCAGGCAGTGTGAGAAGAGCATTCATGGCTGCTTTTAGTAGATTCTTTCCTTCATCGGCATTATTGCACAAAGCGGAAAAATATAAAATAAAGCTGAGAAAGAAAACGAAAACATGTTAGTGTAAGTTATAAATGTTATAACTAGTAGTTGAATATGAATATGGTAACACAGCAGAAGTTTAAACGTAAATTATGGGGTTAACAGTCACTATCCTCAAGCCAGCAAACAATGTAAAATATACAATGACTATAGAAAGAAGCCTGCGGATTATCAATAAATCCCAAACAAAAATGTTTCTAAATGGGAGCAATTAAATTATAAAAATATTTTTATATACAATATCAACTTCTCACATCCAACCAAAAGAAATGGTTCACTTTTTCTTTATTTTTTAAGCTCTGCAGCTTCATCCATACTAAGAATAGGCACAATTTGAAAAACCCAACTATTAGAATGTGCAGCCTGGTCCTTTTTTTTTAAGTAAAATGCATTTTCCTCTTTTAAGTGTTGGATGCATCCTTTTGATAAAATAAAATGCAAGCTTTTTATGTCGGGTTTGACAACAATATTGAGTTTACTCCGTTGTTCGGGCAGAGCTTTGGGGAGGTTCAATCATGGATTGAAGTTAATTAAGGCTAAAAGGTTTTTAATATGTAGAATCTGATTTGCTGCAAGTTAAGATAAGCAGAAATAAAAGATTAAATTTAAAATGAACATTTCAATTTCTATTTGGCGGAAAACTTACGTTCCCTCAGGACAAACAGCAAGATTTGATCCTATCTGAAGAGATTTGATTGAAGTCATCTGTTCGGGATACAAAGCTAGAGGCAATAGATAAAAAGTTAATTTCTTTCTCGTGTTTTAATATGACTCTAGTTATAAATGCTTCGTTTAGATTTCTCTTACATCTAGGAGGATACACCACTGAGCAATTAGATACACCTGGCTTTATCGAACTTCTTGTGATGCATATTCCCCTAGCCACTATTCCTTTAATATCTCTCTGACTCAACATTTGGAGCTTTTCACAAGGAAAATCTCTTGGAGACAAAGACAATGGTGATGGAATCGTGAAGGATGGATCCAGAAGTAGCTGTTGGCTATATAAATCTTGATCTGAAGCTAATCTAACACCTTTATAAAGCCCAGTAACCTGCAATGTTGGTTTAAAAATGACAGATGAAATTCCTTTTGCACTTGACTTCAACCTCATCTTTTCTCACAAAAAAAGTACTAGAAAAAAGAGATCAAAGATATATATATATATATATCAGCACCTTATCCATAAGCAGCGAAACAACTGGCATTCTTAGAACCTGAATCACAGAAGTACAAAATGTAAATAAGCAGATATGGTCAACAAAACAATAAACAAAAATAATTTTGAAAACATGCAAGCAGAAACATAGTTAACAAGGTATTTAGTTTGCCAACAAAAATCATAAAACATCCAAATATCAACATCAAGAGAACAAAGATAAAGGAGTTTCATCCTAACCCTAAACAAGTAAATCGTTATGACAATAAAGCACACAGATAGCAGTTTCACTAAATTGAATAATATAATCAAGTATCCTTGTGTAGCAAAATTTGAATCCATCCCTGTTACAGCAACCACAATCCTGGCATTCAGAACGAAAGATCCCGGAAAAGCCAAACATGCCAAATTCCTAGACAACATGATAGATAAATCATGTTTCCTTCTACCATACATAAGGTATGTTGACACTTATGTAACAGGACAAAAATGGGAGAAAGAGAAACAGGCAATATGCACTTAGCATCTAGAATCAATGTATAGAACAATGTTTTTATTTTCTGTTTATCAAACAATTTTTCAAACAAAATGCAAGCTCTCAGAAGTTACAGCAACTACAAAATTTCCTTAATAGTAATCCATTGTAACTTACATAAATGCAACCTTTGACAGCAGCACGGCGACAAAAGGCTTGTGGTAGTTCTCCTTCACCATAAATAGGATAAAGCAAAGCCCCAGGAGCATTAGGAAACCTGAGTGAAATAAGATAAGTATCTCAAAAAGAAAATTAAACGGTATCCCTTAAATGACCAAAAAAAAGGCATATGTAATGCATGAAAGTATAAGAATATGAAAATACCTTCCAACAGATGAGCTGTATTGAGCTAAACAATTTATTCCATCTTTTGTTTTAAGCAAATCTTGACAAACCTCGTTACTTTCTTGATCATAATCTACCATGGCTATAGCATACAAAAGAATCCTGTTGAAGACAAAAACGCTTTACCTTAGCATACTTGAAGCAGGTCAACAGTTTATGAGTGCATTGTTTAAGTTGGCATACTCTACTAAAAAGCATCAATGAAATATGAAATAAATAGTTCTCTTCATCACAGAAGAAGATGATCAACCACTTTTCCAACCTAGAAAATAACAACCTAGAAAGAAACTAAAAATTTCACTAACAAGCAAGAAACTGCAGGCGGAGCAATAGTTTCTCCTACTTTCTTCCTAACTATGGTTAAAATGGCAAAGGACTGGTTTTGAGTGTAATCTAGAAGTGCAGAAACTTTCATCTGCAGTATGGTGGTAATTACAGGCTAATGAAACACTTTATCTACTGATCTGAAGACGTACATTTTACCATAATACACAGAGTTTTAACAGTAGCCTACAATGAGATTTGAAAGTGCTCTGAAACAGACAGGGAACACACAATGAAAGGCTAAATAAACAAATCCCCTAAGCTGAAGAAAGATGATAATGCTGTGCAGAAATGAATGAAAATCAAATCTCACTAGCAAACAGAAATGGTGAATACGATTTTATCTTAGGCGGCAACTTCATTTTCTCCAAGAAACTAACAAACGGAATCTCCATATCCTCCTCCGAAATTTTCTCCTCCTGAGAATCATCCAAGTGCTGCTGAACCAGCTTGAAGAACCTCATCAACTGGTTCTTCTCCTTCAGCGAGAGCTTCTTGTCTCTGAAGATTGCTCCGCGAGAATCTGGCACGTTCGCCAAACCCTCATTTGCGTCGTACACGAAGCATTCGTCGATTCCTTTGAACTCCAAATACTGCGCCGCGCCCGATTTCAGCAGCAGATCGATCGTCTTGTCCGCGCAGAACAGCGCCCTCGGACCTCCCAAATCGATGTTGAATTTTCTCGAATTTTCGGAGAGGAACGAGTATTCATCGTGGGATGCGATTTCCACATCGGAGCAGAGGGGTTGGTGGAGGAGGTCGACAACGACGTCTTCGGAGTCGGTGGTTGTGACGGCGGCGGGGAGCGGGTTGGGGGAGGTGAGGTAGGAAGTGAGGTCGTGGAAGGAGAGAGAGGCGAAGTGGCTGCCGTAAAAGGAGTTGGGGTCGAGGTGGAGGATAGTTTTGCCGGCGGCAGATGCGGCGGCGGCAATGACGGATTCAGATAGGCCGGTGCCGACGATGATGAGATCGAAGTTGACGGGGTCTATAGGAGGGTAGGAGAGTGGGTCTTGGGATTCGCTCATAGCGACTACGACGGCGCGTGCAGGTTAATTGCGTCTGTGTCGTGCGAGAAAAAACGGTTTACTAGGTACCGTTTGGCTTAGTATTACAATGGTTTTAGTTTGACTGGCGTTGAGATCACTAAGGTTTAAAGGAGGAATTTTTTTTTCAGGTTTAAGATTTAGGCACATAACCTTATGTTTTGGCATGTATCTTATTGATTTTCCATCAATTCTTGCTAAATGTAGACTTCGTTAACACTAAGTCACTTGCATGATAGTCATTGCGTATAAATTTTTCAAATGATTTTGACTCGATAAATTTCAGTAAATTATCCTTTGGTTTTGAGTGTTTTAAGATGGAAAAGGTGAAAGATGAAAGTGGTTTAAACATATATTTACGCATACAAAACCGTTAAGAGAAGTGGAGTGTTAACAGAGAACATGAAATGAAATACAATTGTTAGGGAATATATTTACGCTTTTTACTTCAAAAAACTTTTTGTATACTAAACCAAAACGAGCTTAGATTCAACATACACTGTAACTTTATGTTAAACAGCTGTCATAATTAGTTAAACTAAATCACCGAAGAGGATCAAATAATGAAAATATATTATTATATGTATAAATAAAGGTGATGTATTACCAATCTCATTACAAGCACGTGAGCATCTATACACTAAAACAAATTGAAATACCTACAAGCTACTTACAATCGAATCAATGATCCAGCAGATTGGGAAGAGAAATACAAGACCAAAATTCTTACAATTGTGACATCTATTTGGCACAAACATCTTCATTCTACTTCAAAACCAAGATTTGAAGCAGCTCGTGATTTTCTTTTTACTTTTAAGTGAAAACACAGTAAAAAGGACCGAAAAAAGTATTATTTATTTGCTATAAGCTCGACGGACAAATCTGCAAACTCTAGCGGATACTAGTAACCAAGATATTATCCCAATCTGCAATGATAAAAAGAATCAATTAGAAACAACTCTAAATTCCCAAAAAAGAAAACTATGGAGACAATTACCACAATTTACCAATTTATTCAAGAGAAATGAACGAGTTAAACTAGTGGAGTGTGATTAAAGTAACACTTGAATCTTTTAATATGCGGAATGCGAATAGAATATGATAATACTTATTAAAATCATAAAGAATACTTAAATGTATAATTTTTATAACTTCAATTATTAATTTGATATTTGTTTATAGTTTACTAGTTCTAAAATACATCTAAGATTTTTTTTTTTTTTACACAATACATACGTAAAATGAGTGATATCTTATAATCTTATAAATATAAAAACAAATTATCGCATTTTTCTCGTATAAATATAAAAACAAATTATCAAATTATCGCATTGAATCAACAAAATAGAATAAGAAATACAATAACGTAATTATATCTTATTAATATAACAAACCACTAATTCCCTATTACCAAGATTGAATAGTCTTCATACTTTACTACTAATAGACCCAAAAATGTTCTTAAATTCAAATGTTATACGAATTTTGCCAAAAAGTTTAGTCATTTTTCTGCTAACAAGAGTTTATTTCATAAGTCAATTTTATGTTAACCGTAACTAAATATATTTAAAAAATAACTAGTTTCTTCTACTATTTGGGTAAATAACTTCATTAAATAATTATTGAATAAGTTATTATTTGGTAATGACTTATATATAACTCATTCTTTTATAATTTAAAAAGAAATAAATAAATTTAAACTAATTTTATATAAATTGTAATATTTACCAAAAATATAAGTTCTGAACTAATTTTTTTACAAGTTATTCTGGAAATTTCATTAAAATAAGAGGAAAACAACCTATAAACATTAAGAAATTTTCATGCATTATCCTAAACATTTAAATACGTATTTAAATCGTAAGATAAAGCTAAACAAGTTTTTCAAAATGTAATTTGGGTAATCAACACAAAAAGCACCATTTTTAATCTTTAAAAACTAGTTTCTTTGAATTAAATACTAGGGCTAATAGTAGTAGTAACCGAACTCTACACTCCAAAAATGATGGACTGAGGGATTAGTCTTTGACTCCCAACCGACAGACATTGAAGAAAGGGAGAAAGGTAGAAGCAATAGTTACCGGGGCACTGTTACTTTGAACTCCTCCGGACTTCCAAGATAACAAGCTCCCTACAAAGAGTGTAAAATATGTTCAGAAGTCAAAGCAAAAGCTCGTTATTTCTTCTTTCTCAGAAAAGAAATAGCAATTAGGCTTGTCAATATTTGTCGGTCCATCATTTGGAAGGATCAGAAATTCAGAAGTTAAAATTAAAAGCTGATTAAAATTAAAGTATTATTCAATCATTTTTGCATTACCAAATGGTTGCACAAGTGGCCGATGTACGCTAGCCACAGGAACACGCCAAAACCAGATAAGCAGCGCTGCATATGTTAAATACTACATGGCAAAGCCAAAAAGAAGTGTCTTATAAACCTTTACCAAGAAATTCTGTTAACAAAAAAAATATACGCGTATATACATACACACATCTAAAGATACCTTAAATATGAGCAGCACTTTTGAATATACAGAATAATCTTTGTGACTTGAATGTCGGTCTGCATAATATTTTGAACTATAACTTACCGAACTCGAAGGTAACAAAATGAATTTAAATTAACGAGGCAATTAATAGAAAATAAAGGTTGAAAATGTAGATAAAAACCGTATTCATGTAGGGGGGAAATGTCATGATGCAATATTTTTGCGTAATATTCTTAGCACAAAAAAATATAAAATTAAGAATGAGAATCAGGTTGCCTAAACTTATGGCCTAACGTGTAAGAAATATAAGGATTAAATGTTTGATTCAAACTTTCTTTATAGGTACATAATATACCCTCATATAATACCTTTAATCACACTTGTTCAATCACCATCAAATTTCATGATTAAATTTTCCTCGCCACCATTATTGTAGTTTTAAGGAGATTCCTACTCATGTAGCAGAGAGTATATTTACCATTCACTACAAAAATTTTGATAACTTTGTAGTGTTGATCCATCCATCAACTTTGGTTTTATACGGTACTTGGAAAGTCCACACATTAAAATTCTATGATTGATATAAAAATACAATAGATTTAAAAAGAAGGTTGTAGACTTCTTAGTATCTCAAACTCAAATACACCTCCCAGATGTATACACTCAAAACTCTCATAACTCAATAGTAATAACACAGAAGGAAAATAAACAAACTTCTCTACTAGTGAGAGAATGAAAAAAAAAACAAACTTCTATATTAATGAAAGAATACATTATATTTGAGATGATTGTTTTATAGAGGAGAGAGACAAATTTATATGTAAAATTTATGAATGCTAACTATATGTAAAACACTGGAAAAGCAACTAATTTTTCGAGCCTCCTATTTCATAGAATGCCTACATTTAAGGAGAACACTTTAATTTCAAGCAACAAAACAAAAATTCTCCACCTTGGCTTGAATTCAAAACTGAAACTGCATGTGTTTCCTTCAAATGATACGAATACCAATTATGTTCAAGCAGTGTTGGAATTTAGAAATTGGAATTGGCTTTGTAAACATATTTGCTGCAGTATCAGAAGTACCAACCTTACGAAATGATCTCCCTTAAAAAATGATAGCCATCATCAATGTACTTTGTCCTTTCGTGATATATTTGATTTTTACTCAAATATACGGCACTCTGATTATCATAGTACACAATTGTGATATCTTGTTTCAATCCCAAGCTATTTACCAAAGATCAAAGCCATATAGCTTCTTTCACGGCTTCTACTGCCGCCATAATAGTGGACTACAAAGTTGCTTTCCAACTTATTGCACTTCCAAAAGGCTGAACACATATCCAGGGAACTTCTTCTATCCAAATCTCCAACATAATCAAAATCAAAATAATCAACAATATTGCTACATGTATTGTGGTTCTTATGAAATACCAAACCAATATCGATAGTACCTCTTAGATATCGAAGTATTCATTTCACAGCTTGCCAATGCATTTTTTAAGGATTTCCCATGTACCTGTTGATGACGCTGACTGCTTGTGAAATGTTTGAACGAGTGCAAACCATAGCATACATTATGCTTCTAACTGCACTAGCATAAGGAATGTGTGACATTTGCTCCTCTTCTCCGGTAGACTATGGTGAAAGTACAACTTAGATTGTGGTGAAAGTACAATTGATAATTTGAAATGAGCAGCTAATAGAGTACTTATTAGCAGAGTACTCACAGGCTTCGCATTTTGCATTCCAAAAAGTTGAAGTACTTTTTCAATATACTTTCTATAATAAGTATAATTTTCCAGCACTCTTATCCTATGAATTTTCATGTCCAAAATCCTCTTTGCTACTCCCAAATTTTTCATTTAAATTCATTATTGAGCAGTGTTTTGAGCTTGTTGATCTTAGATATACTCTTAGAAGCAATGAGCATATCGTCAACATAAAGTAATAAATACACAAAAGTATCATCTAGTAACTTCTTACAGTACACACAATTATCATGATTACTCTAGATTACTTATAGAGTAATCATGACAAATCATAAAAGAATCAAATCTTTTATACAATTGTCGTAGAGATTGCTTTAAGCCATATAGCGACTTCTTCAAAAGACACCTTGGCTTCAACTACAAAACCTTCTGGTTGCTTCATATAGTTTTTTTTTTTTTTTTTGAAGATCGCCATGTAAAAAAGTTGTCTTTACTTTTTGTTGCTCAAGCTCTAAGTCAAAGAACACAACTATGGCAAGCAACACCCGAATGGAGCTATGTTTCACAATGGGAGAGAACACTTTATTGAAGTTTATTCCTACCCTTTGGCTAAAGCTTTTAGCCACTAAGCATGCTTTCTAACGAGCTACATCAACTCTTGGGGACGGTCTTTCTTTTTGAAGACCCATTTGCAACCAATGACCTTTTGGTGGTTTCACCAACTCCCAATTACGATTCTTATAAAGAGATTTCAATTCTTCATTCATGACACCAATCCACTGTGAAGACTCATTACTTGTGATAGCCTCACGATATATCACAAGTTCTTCAGCTGCAATATCCTCTATAACTAATAAAGCAAAAGAGACTATGTCAGCATGAGCATACCTCTGGGGAGGTTTAATTTGTCTCCTTGCAAGATTATATTGTATCAGTGGAGCTTCATCTAGCTGATCAAGAGACTCTTGCACTTCTTCTTGAACAGGTTGCTGAGAAGTATTTTTATGTACTTCGTGTAAACTTCAAACTAATTGTCGTTTTGTGGCTTGAAATTAAAGTGTTCTCCTTAATTGTAGGCATGCTATGAAATAGGAGGCTAGGAAAATTAAATGTTTTTCCATTGTTTTACAAATGGTTAGCATTCATAAACTTTGCCTATAAATTAGTTTCTCTCCTTTGTAAAAGGATCATCTCAAACATAACACATTCTCTCATTAATAGAGAAGTTTGTTTTCTTTCATTTTCTTTTGTTGTTATTGAGTTATGAGAGTTTTGAGCGTATACATCTATGAGGTGTATTTGGGTCTGGGATAGTAACAAATCTATAAACTTTTTGTAATATTCATTGTATTTTTATATCAATCATAGAATTTCATTGTATTTTTATATCAATCATAGAATTTTGATGTGTGGATGTAGGTTATACGTTGAACCACATTTTATTATTATCTTATTCCCACTCTTCTGCTAATATTATAACAAACTAGTCAGAGGGTTAATATTAGCGGAAGAGTGTGAATAAAATGATACTAAAAAGTGGTTCAGTTTATAGCCTACGTCTGCACGTCAAAATAAATTCTATAATTGATATAAAAAATGGAGATTACAAAATAAGTTTACAGACTTCTTATTATCTCAAATCCCAAATACACAGGTATATACGTTCAAAACTCACAAATAGCAACAAAAGAGAAGAAAATAGCAACAAAAGAGAAGAAAAGAAAACAAACTTCTATATTAGTGAGAAAATGCATTATGTTTGACATGATCCTTTTGAGAAGAGAAACAAATTTATAGACAAAATTTACAAATGCAGACCATCTATAAAACAATAGAAAAACATCTAATTTTTCTAGCCTCCTATTTCATAGCATGCCTACAATAGAACACTTTAATTTCAAGCCACAAAACAACACATATCATTCTTGTCGATTTAAAGTTGAACTTTGCAATGTGGTAGTCTACACTGTAGGAAGTACAACAGTCGCTTTCGGTCACACACTCATATCAGAAAGTAGAAAGAAAACTTTATAATTGATTCTAATTCAATTGATACCCACCAAGAAAATGTGTTTTTATAAGCAAATTCTCCTGATTAAACTATTAGATAAAATATCGAAAACTCATTAGACTATGTAAACTGGGAGAGGCGTGGATTGGAAAGATGGAGCAATGATGGGTCAAAATTTGCGACTTAATTGCAGCCATATTAAACAGCTACGCAGAGCTGCTGAGCATTTTTTAGTGATAAGAGAGATATAACAATTGTTGGTTTTTCTTAATATACACTTCATTGCTGTGGCACAGGATAAAATAGGAAAAGTAAAAAACTTGCAACAAGAAATAAACTCACACTTTGAAAGTTCCTTCTCCTTGGCAGTTGCCCGCCTCTTGAGTTTTGCTGCTCGTGCAAATGTTGATGGCCTGAGAGGATAAAGAGAGACACACCACACCATAAATTTTCCAATCATATCTTACAGTCATCTTCCTTTTCAGTGATTTGAACTCATGCTATTTAATTTTTCTTCCTTCTATCCGCCTGGTTTCTCTATTTGAATTTACCTATAGTTTTATAGTCGGCGTTGCCTTTGCTCCTTTGTTCTACTAGTCTAAATAATGCCAAATATTTCTAATTAACTTGATTTTTTCAAAATTGAAAAGAACTTCAATATTTTAGTGAATATCGATACGTCTCTGTCGAAGATCACTTCAATTTTTCTCATTCCTTATTCTCTTTTATTGAGAGTGTAATTTTACTGCCATAAATCTGTTAACACTCATCCCAATAGACTTTACACAAATATGTAGATTTATCATTTAATTTCAAGTTATCAGCCCCAAAACACAAGCGTTGCAAAATATTTGACCAATGCAAACGATAACACCCACTCAAAACAGAAAAACGGTTCCAAAGAGGAACCCCTTCCTTTTCAGCATAGGAAACATTAGCTATAAAGCCTTACTTACTGCGACATTAAACTTGCCTCCTTCAAAAGTTGTTTAATTTCTCCACGCAACTGAGCTTCTTTCTCTCTATCGGATCCACTCTGCTGAAAAATCATACGCCTAGATGTTAATGCTACAAGGTTTTGTTTCTCATTAACAATACAGTATCTTATTTGGTAAAGGAACGAAACTTCAGCAATTATTCGATCCTTTGATTAGGTTACAGTGAGAATGGACGGAATGCGACATTTGAATTTATAAGCTTAATCGTGAGAATGGGTATAACATTGTTTTTGTTTGAAATTTCAATTAAATGACAATTATTAGAATGATACCTTGGCAACGTGATCGAGGCAATAGTATGCAAATTGAAAAGAAGCAACGATCAGAAATATGAGAGGTGCCGCTAATGACGTTTCACGTTCATGGCTTCCTTCGTCTTCCATAATTCACTCGCTTCCCTGGTTCGATTCCAATGCCTATGTTCTGTTTTCTGTTAGTTTCTTTCTGTTTTCTACTTTCTGATTCACCCGCGGGGGAAGTAGAAAAATGGGCCAACTTATAGGCTTTCCTATATGGCAATTGCTTCTTTCACCCCCTTATTTGCTTTCTGAAGCCCATTATATTTTTAAAATACCAGTCCTGCCCTTGGGTGTAAAATGGCTTCTGAAATTAGTTTTCCTAAATAAATATTAAAGGTGTAAAATTGATTTTTAGAATTGAAATTCCAGAATGAATTTTAGAGATGTAAAAATCAATTTCAAAATACTACTTTTGAAAGTTTAATTTGAATTCTGGAATTTTTTTTTTTCAGAAACATGTTCTAGAAACTTCATTTTGAAAACAATTTTAGAATTACTTTTCCATAACTCAATTTTTTTACACCAAATGCTTTTTCGAAATAGACATTCTATACAAATTTTGAAATCTCCTTTCCAGAATATAGAAAGAAAAATCACGAACCTACAACTATACAACCACGCCGCAGACTGTCGTGGATACAACACCAAACTCAATCACCCAACAACAGCAAATACCCTCTAACCAAACCAAATCCTTCTCATCAAAATTCAACTCAAATCAATCATAAATCAACCACAAATCAAATTTTAAAACTTAGAATAACAAGAACACCAAATGAGACAGAAACCAAGTATCAAAGACAACACTACTCTATTTCTGACAACCGACAACACCACTCCAAGTGACTTCCCCATTCAGAACTCTTCTTATATTAATTCAGAGGGATATTTTTGTCCTTTCCTTTCAGCGACAGCGCACCCATTCGGTGATAGGGTGCAGGAAGTAATTGATGGGGCGGAGGTAGCAATTGCCTTCCTATATTGATTCGGCCCACTAGGCCTCAGATATTATCTAACTTTATTTTCCATTTTCGATCCTCTGTGTAGTAATAATATAACAAAGATTTTTCACTGTATTTTCTTTAAATTTATTTGAAATTGTAATACAATTATTGAATTGATTTCATTTAAATTTTAGGAATAATTTGAACATAGAATTATAGTTCACTTTTGATAATCTTAATTATGATGATAATTTGGAGTGACAAAAACATGTGTGTCCCATCCCACAAAGGCAGAAACAGAAAGAAACCATGGCCGGTCCCGGAAAATGCTTCCTCGTCACGGGTCCTCCGGTGAGAAAACCCAGCTCCACCCTTTTTCCCTCTCTTCATTTTGTGTTCATGGAATTTGATTTCGTGGATTGATCTGATCAGGGTGTGGGAAAAAGCACTCTTATTATGAGAGTGTTGGAGTCCCTCAGAGTCAATTCCTCCATCAAGCTTCAGGGCTTCTACACTCGTACGTAACCATATCATATGATATCTTCCTCTTCTTTCACTGTAACATGTGCCTGATATGATGCTTTTGTAGGGGAGGTTAGGCACCAAGGTCAAAGGGTTGGTTTCGAAGTGGTCACTCTCGATGGTCGCACTGCCCCACTTGCTTCCCTCCATTTTTCAAGGTACAGTTTTTATTCTTCCTTTTTTTAGCTGCACAGCATCAACATCCCAATTTGTTTGTTTGGTCCCATTATTTCGAAATTTGTGTTTCTTGGTCACGCTGCTTCTGGGTCTTCGTTCATTTTTTAAGGTAAGGTTTTCGTGTAAGATGAGGAGTCACAATTACATCTATAATACACTCTTTCTTCTGCAAACTCTCTGATGTTTAAAATTTGTTGAAAACTATAACATCTGTAAGAATCCTTGAATAAGAGGTGAAATAAATTTTAAGGGACAACAGATAGTATGTTCAGAAGAGTATGTCATTAGAATTTCTTTTTAAATCCTACCTGAAATAACATAACATAGCGTTGACTGGATTGTTCAGTGTTTGTCACAAAACAACTCTGCCAATGTGATTCAATGGTTTTATTTGATGGCTTTGGATTTGCAGCCCTGAGTCTCCCGGATGGCCTAGTGTTGGCAAGTATAAAGTTGATGTAGCATCTTTCGAGTCACTAGCACTGCCCGAGTTACAGGTCTGCGTACTTTCTTTAATATCTTTTCGGTATGTTTTTTTTTTTCTTTTGCAGCAGATTAGTTTACTGCATGTTTTGCCAACTATACGACCATTCTTACATGCATCTTCCAATTGTGGTATGATACGCATCAACTGTTCCCTTGCTTTTTTAAACTATTGGCGGGTGTTATTTTCTGAATGTAGATATGTCTCTCATTCAAGATACTGAACTGCTGAATGTATTATTCCACCATATCCCATGAATTATAACGGTTTTCGAGCTTTTAAGACTTACATTCAATGACTAGGTTAGAGAAGACACCAGCCTCTTCATCATTGACGAAGTTGGTAAGATGGAGTTATTCAGTTCGTCATTTTTCCCTGCAGTTTTAAGAGTTTTGGAGTCAAATATCCCAGTTTTGGCTTCCATTCCAGTTCCAAAATTTGGCAGAGACATACCAGAAGGTAATCTTCTTTCCATGTTTTGAAGTCCCCATTTCTAAAACTGTATCTTGTTTCTTTCTGAACAAAACTAGGAACAAATTTCCTTTGTTTGATTCTTAAAAATAAGCAAGATAGGGTAAAATCTGTCTCTAGGCCATATAGGCATGAAGCTCAAAGATCTGTAAGATATAGATAAGGATTTTGTTGCAATTCTCTGGCTAATTTTCTTTACTGAACTTGTGAATGACTAATGCTGTCAATTTCTGAAGTTGCAAGGTTGAGGAATCATGCAGGGGCAACTTGTTTTACATTGAACGTTGGTAACAGAGATGCTGTTAGAGAACAGATACGATCACTATTGGAAGATCTGTTGATTAAACACTAGTCATTACAAGTTTATGGTCTGAACTCACCATGTAGATTTTCAGTTTTAAACCAATTATGATGGGTTAACACTATTAAGTGTAGAAAAAAAAGTACAATTCTTAGTTGAGTCTCAAATAAGTTGGTGAGTTATTTGAGCCTTAACCAAGGCATGGAGGACCTTTTAGTGGTTTGAGATTTGCTAGAGTTATGCATTATTTTTTGTAATGAATCATCCGTATGTGACTATATTATGAATAAATTTGATGCATCGCGGATACGTAGATAGTTTTGTCACCCCTTATATTGCGGACAATTTCTTTTGCGGGTAAAGGTGGAGAAACTCAAAATCTAAATCCATTTAATACATGATCAATCCATCAGAAAAGTATTCAGATAGCATAACAGTGCTGCTGTCACTGTAAAATGAAGCATGAACTCAACATCATTGTGATCAAACTGACGTATAAAAATTATTAAAAAGAATATATGTGCAATTAAAAAATAAATAATGTATTACCTAAGTATAATCGAATAACTAATACATCTTATCAACTTCGTCTATCCTGCTCAGCAGTTCGGAGCACATGGTTTGCCAATGATGAAAATGATTTTGCTGTATCTTGCATCTCTCTGGCACGAAGGTTGGTACCCTGCCACCAAGTTAGAAGATGAGTAAACAAATAAGTTCTGGATTCTCTTTCCCAAATTTTCTTGGGTGCATTGGCATAGGACTACGAAATTCTAACTGTTTTATAGTTTTTTGTCAAGGTACAAGATACCTGTAATTTCAATGTGTTTTCATGCAGCTTGATTTGTGCCTGTTTAGCAGCGGTTGTTTCCTGTAGCACCAGATTAATGTTTGATTAATTTTTCACTCATATTTCAGCACGAAGAAAAACGAAGCTTTATAATATACGGAGAAAATGCTAATTATGCAATGATCAAAATTCAATGTAACTTGTAACCTTTTTTGTTGAAACTAGAGAATCTATTGTGTCTATAGGCCATTAGGACCTAAAATTTTGATGAAAATATAACTTTAAATATTCAATAAGTTCATTGATAATTTGTTTATTAAGAGTTTAGGATCAAACGATGTTCATAATAAGCAAAGATAGTCTCAAATTTCATACGAACGTATCATACAAGTGTCTCAAAATTTTGTACTAAAGTTACAAAGTGCTGGAAAATAACTACTCTGTCAACTTTTAGCATTCAAGTTGAAGATGTCAATAAATCTAATTCAGTCTGATTCTTGAGATTATAATCAACTGCTATTGGGACCGTCTTACTAGATAACTGATTAATCTCTAATGGTAGGTGATAAATTGTAGATTAAAGCCTGTGGTGATGATATATCTTGATCCTCAACCTACAGTTTACACTAACAAATGCACTTAACACCTCCAACTTAGGCAAGCACCTTTTACTAGTAAATCAGCACACAAATCATGCGATGCTTGTGAATTGTTTTGGTAGAAAAGTCAAGCATAATTAGAATGCTATATTCTTACATTGGAGGAAGAAGAAAATCCATATTTCTTCTTAATTTGATCAAGCGCACCATCTTTTTCCTCCTGGTGCCCTTCCTTATATGATGCCTTCTGGTAGTTTCCCTTCATTTCTTTCAATCTTCCTGTAATTGAATGCTCGATTAAATTGGCTAGCGATTATGAAAACCTTGCAATTATCTTCTGTCCAAAAAAAGACTCTAGGAGATTGAAAGTTCCTAAAATGCACCGTGTTTCTCTCAGGTCACACATTGTAGATTACTAAATTCTAGGAACGCAGTTTAAGTTGCCAGAGTTGCTTAGATATAGAAAGGTAATTTTCATAAAAGATTTGGAAATACAACTTAGTAGAAAAGTAGCAAGACGGAAAACAAATGAGTGTAAAATTTTATTTATTGTGATATTAGTTTATCCAACCTCCTTTTTACTTGAAATGCCTGCTACATATGTGTTTGCATGTTGGCCGTGTCTACATGAAGGAAAAGAACAAGCGCAAACAACCCAGAAGGCAAAATTACTGAAGTCTTAAAAGTGAAAAATGCAATACCTCAGTACGTTATACTTTTTTGGGAGAATAACAATTTAATATTTTTAGCCAAAGTAGAAGATAAACTGAAGGGGGAGGAGCATAAAATGCAAGAAAACATCATTTCATTATATACTTATTGCATTAAACAATGTGAATTATATTAGCATACCTTGACATATTCTAAAGTATTGAGGTATTGCATTTTTCACCTTTCTATTATGGATATTGCCCAAAGCATCGATGTAAAGTCGCTAAACATTAGAGAGTTAGTTCTCGTTTTTATTTTGCCACAAACCAAATGCCAAATCTCTATCATGTTTCATCCCATCTACAGGTGCTAATTTCTTATCTGAAATTATGAAACGCAAGGGAAATCAATTTGCCTAAAATTGAACTCATTGTCACAAACCTTTCAGAGACTGAAAGTTTCCAACCAATTTCTTCTTATTAAGAGATCCTAATATGCTTTGTTCTTTGCGTTTTTCTTCATGATCCTCTAGGTCAATGTCATCTGCATGGGAAGAAAATAGACACCTCAAATTGGTTACTTTAAACTCTAGGATCCATATGTTAGAAAATACTCTGTAGTAACTGCCTTAGGAATCAAATTAATCTAGTAATGTAATTTAGTCATGTTTGTACCATACAGCTTTAGGCAAGCAGATTCAGATCACCAATAAAAACAAACAACGTGAATTCATTGCCATAAAAAGAGTTTCATCTTTCTTTTAAGCAACTGTTTGGCAGCACATATATATTGCATTGTTGTACCTATGTTTAATTCAAGCCGACTTTCATCCACTGTTGGTTTATCATCACTATCATTACATGCAAAGTTCGTATTTGAGAATACTGCTAAGAGTTCCCGTATGTTTTCTTTGGGATCTTCTTTTCCCATGAGGGGCCCATGCTTTTCTTTACTACTTGTAAAATCTTTTATAACGGAGCTGAGTATACCCTGGAATGCCGGAAAAAAGTACATACCTTCAGTCATACATACAGTTGTGTTAGTTATTAAAATGTTACTGTTTACCTTTTTCTTTTCCTTATGGATGACAGGGCCAGGAACAAGCTCTTCTTGTGATGGCATTGTTTCCTTCCTGTAGATGCAGCTAACAGAATCCAAAAGCCTAAAACAAAGTCGTGCATTATGCACTGAGACTAATATCTACCAGTTCTAAACAGAAATAGTAAAGAAGATAAAAGGCGGTAAATATCTTTTCCTATGGGAAATATTTTCTTATAGCCAGACAGAAGTTTATATGCGGTTATTGGTAAATATTGATAACAACATTCCAATGCCATTGTCTAGGCTATATACCTGAAAAGATTCCTCTGGGCCAACAATGAGACAACAAAAATTTCTTGATCACCATTCAACTGTACATTGACATTGAGTTAAATAGAAGTCTCAAATATTTAAAAAACCCCGTGTACTAGTCCAAGATACAGTCATACCAAAACAAGATCTCCTTTGGGTGAACAACATATCTGGATATCAGAATATGACTTCAACTTTGGAGGCGAATAAGTGAAACCTCTAATTAAAGTCTCCGCTATCAGATATAACGCTGGTAAAGACCTGAGATCGTTGCATGTGCCTTGTTAATTCACTAATAAAAATAGAATGCTACATGAAGTTGACATGATGGGACGCTATCAAGAAGGATTTAAGATATATGAGATTGCATGAAAACATTAGTCAAGATTCAGCATTAAAATATGGTAGAATCCATAAAGCCAAATCCACTTGGTGCACTTAGTGTGAATATTGAAGAATAATCCTTAAACGAGGATGAAATTTTAACACCAATTTGTTGGTAAGTCTTATCCCAAGTGATATACCCATCAATTATTCTAAAAAAGTATGTGCGGACTTATCCACCACCTTAATTCCAGTTTCCCACTGTTGAAAAGGAGCAAAAGATGGATATCAGAGAGGCTGTAAATTGTCGATGCCCAGCAACAGGAAGAGGAAGAAATTTTCTTCTTGTAAAGCACCTTTTTAACTCCCTGAAACTTATGAGAGTGAGTAACTGCAAGCATCATCTGATAGTCGGGTCATTCATAACTCATCAGTAAGGACCGAAGTAAAGAACATGTCACCTGTACAGCATGCACAAAAGAATAGACATACAAAGCCTTCTCGGAACACAGCAAAATGTTCAATTGTTTTGCTGTTGCATCTTCAGTACGAATCCCTTCTCTCGAATCTAAGCGATGTTTTGCAACCAATCCTGTGATTGGTTCTCGTAGTCCATCTGTATTGCATAGTACAAAGTTTTAATCTTTTTAGTCAGATCCTTCACTGCTATGAGAAAAAACATTGGAATTTGAATCCTAAACACAATAAGAATTTAGATCATGGATAAATTAAATCAACATATGTTGACATCTGATCATTGTTTCAAGTGTGCAAACTCTTACCCAACACCTGCATGTATATGGCTTTAGAGGGCTTCTTAGGGTGAATAGCTCCAATGTTGAATGGGTTTCCAGTTTCACCATCTAGTGCTACAACAGATGAGTCCTTTGTTACAACTATTAAAATGTTTTTCTCAAAACCATGCAAATTGCAGGTTTTAAACTGCAGAGAGACGATACTGGAGGAAATTTCACTTGCAATATTTTTCCGGTATAACAAAGATGGATCATCTATGTTAATGACTGAAACCTGTAACAAAATGGTTCATTATCACACAAATTAGCACTATGAATATATTCACAACTGTACACTCAAATCAGAGATCCTAAAATAGAAAGTTTCACACTAACAGATGCTCATTTAAACAACAATTTAACAATTAATTATCACCAAAATATATGATCATCATCAGCGATATAATTGATATTCTGGGCTTCCTGAGTTGCTTAAAGCAGTGACACAAAGTGTTGCCTGTTTCAGTGCTAATATGTTCAATTGATCCTTGTGAACTCCAATGGATCTTAAAGTTATAATATAGTTTGCTCGCATTAATCAATGCATTCCATATAATTAAAAGCGTGTTTGAAAAACTTCCATCACATTCAAGGACAATCTAGTCTGCAAGGAGGAATGGTGTTTAATGGCAAATTAAACTTGTTTCTGTGGAACAGCGTGAACAACACATCTCCAAATTAAAAATGCGAAGAAAGAAAAACCAAAAAAATATCTCACGTTTCCTTGGTCAGAACCAACAGCAAGATGCCTTGAGTTATGATCTATGTTCATGCAAACTACAGCACCACTAGTTTTTACGAGTTTCATACTCTGGATTACATGATCAGACCCTTTCTTTGTACCTCCTGTAAAGAGGAATGGAAATGCAAGTCACTATCAAATAAAATGAGAAGTCTGTGCTTGTTTAATAACTAAGGATTTAGTAGTAAACTAAGTAACATTCTGTAGAATACCCGTAAGAGACATGAAGCTGTTGGATGCATATGGTTCAGGTTTGAATTTGTAGATACGAACCTGCAGATCACGATCATATCATACTTACAAAAAAATAAGCATGGGTGACTAGAATTGAAAAGGGAAAATATCACTTTCACAAAATTCATAATTGAACGAAACTCACCATCCCACTTTGGTCACCAGAAACAAGGAGTGAAGAGTTGCTATCAAAATATAATTCTGTCAAGGGTACACCACTTAAAGAAATATCATTTTCAGCCTGCATTAAGATGAAGGAAGCAGATAAAACAATAATTATCTGTATAAGAGAAAGTTATCACTTTTCTACAGTTGCTAATACATCAGAAAGAAAATAGTTGTGCCTTTAATATTTGTAGAGATGAACTAAAAAAACCAAGAGAAATGCTAGCAATAACAGGAAAAAGTTCTTTACCACGCAAATGTAATAAAACTAACATTTGGACACAAGCTAATTGCTTTGGATAAAATTAGTACCTGTTGCTTTAATTGCAAAATTGGGGTGAAAAAGGGACATGAAGCATCCCAGAAAGTTATGGCTCCATTGCTGTGTCCAGTTATGTACAAGTTTCTAAAGTTCGAAAATCCCGTGAAATTGGCAGAATTGATGTTAATCCCATCTTTGAGATTTGTTTCAATGGGAATAACCGGTGGATAATTCTTGACCAGCTGGCTGTAATACTATGTGACCAAAAAGAAAAAATTAAATAAATGTAAAATCAATAGAAGTAGATTGTCAAAATAGTTAAAATATATTTGGTGCAGTAACAGAACAGTTTCACTATCCCATTACCTCGTCTCCAGAACTAGACACATTGGAATTGTTGGAGATGAATTTTGCTGTAGTGATGCTTGAATCTGCCAGTGGTAACTTCACAACCACTTCCTTTGGCAGTGAAGGAGTGGACTTAGACTGGCTTTGCAATAGATATCTTTCAATCAAATTATCATCGTATAGATATACATTCCCTGATTTCCCAAGCAAAATGAAATAATTTTGTTTCTGCTTGCTTGAGGTTGATATGATCTCCATGTCAATAGAGCCTTCTGACAAATGAAGTCCCATCTTAATTGTGCGAGATTCTGTATGCTCATTCAACAACACTACCTGTTTCATTTAATGCTGATTAGTGGTAGCTATTTAAATCACAAAATTAAGCTTAGCTCAAGTTCATCAAACCAATTCAATGCAAAGTAAACCATCCAAAATCTCAAATTTGTTGTAATAGGTGAACTTGAATTCAGAATTTCTTTCCAATAAAAAGAAAATTTTTCAAGGAAAATATAAAAATGTTTGCCTAGAACAAGTCATATATATTTTAATAATTTAGGCAAAGTATTCAAATACCTGCAAGAGGTTTGAAGGGGCATAATCAGAACCTCCCATAACGTATAGTCGACTGGCCCTTCCTTCAGCATAAATCCATTTTACTGATCTTATGGAAGTTTTGTCTGATTTATATCCTAAGTTAAACTTGAACATTGGAGTGTTTTGACTACTATAATCAGCTGCTAAACTATTTCCTGTGTTTAGAGAAGGGATGCTCCAAATGAAGAGCTCTCCATTGTTGTACCCTACAACCACCTTACTTCCAAAAGGACATACCCAACATGCAGAAGACACTTTCTTTGTTTCATTATACCGTGCTTGTAACATTCTTCCTCCAGTTCTAAATATGGACCTGCTTTCTTGAATATCCCATAATATTATTTGGCCATTTCTAAAGATTATGAGAACTCTGCATTGAACACACAAGAGGACAAAAAGTTGGTAAGTTTTTAGATAAAAATAATTGATCAAGTGAAGCAAGCACCAAATTCGTTATATATAAATGTCCTAAAAGAAGGCTTGTTTTCTGCTAATCACCTCTGACTCTCGGCTGCTGGTTGAGGCAGTACGTGTGTGACAACAGTATCATCAGATTCTTCTGTTGAATTTCCTAAACAAAATGACAAGAAGCTATGTCTAAGAAGGTACTCATTATTTATTGACTTGTTTTTCCAATCGAACTGCTGGTTTAGAAATTCAACAGTATAAAAATGTTTCTCATCTAAAAACGAAAAAGACCAAAACTTTACACCAAATCTCACCATAGGAAGCGGAAAGGGGTATGGAGTATTTCATCCTTACCACATGCCATGGTTCTTGGTCAAGACTCAAAACTGCAATATTACCATTAGAAAATCCGATGTACCTGCCAATGCATCCACATGCTCATAACTTCTGGTGCTTCTACAAAATTTAATATCTCGACAGCTTATTTCCAATACACTGAAAAACTTACATGAAGAGGCTATGTTGAAGAACCGAAAAATAGGTGATTTCTTCTTTAACAACGAACACATCAACGAGCAGTTTCTTGTCTATGTCCCAAACCTATATGTGAAATAACCTCTGCTTGAACATTATTTGAATAAAATATTGACATGGTGAATCTTAATACTTAAACACTGCGTAGTAATGAAATGCAGAGGTAACTTGAAAGTTGAAATATATATAAGAAATATAAGCTAGTCCATAGATACACTCGCCTCAATATGATTATTGAAAGAGACATTTATAAGGATGCCTTGGTTCTGAATGAACTGCATACAAATATTAATTACATTAGTAGTGTTAATGCATAGAAAAATAAAATCTTTCACGGCATCAAAGAAGGCAATGAGCCAATTGAAATGATAAGACTAAAAAATTGGTTAGGAAAAAAGAAAGGAAATTTAACCTGTAAAAATTTGCTAGGCACTGGCTCTCTAGATTCAAGTAGGACTTGGGCATTATCTTTCCCAAATAGTTTAATCCGACCATCCCTTTAAAAAAAAATCTCAATAAAAATCAGTTTCAAGCATATATTCAGAAAAATACTCTAGTTTTTGTAACATATTTTTCTGTTAATTAAATTTCATAAAAGACAGTGTACATCACAAAATTGGCAAAGGGTGAACATACTTGGTGGAAAGAGCAAGTATCTTCTGAATATTGTCATAGGCAAACTTGGTACCACCAGATGGTACCCCTTGATGAAATACCAAACGTGGTTCTACATCACTGGCTTTTAACCCATCCACTGAATTTCCAACAGCCTGCAACGCAAATTTACAACTGGGGTTTTTAGTTTTCTAGTTGCATGCATGCATGCTCCTACATAAAGTTCACAAATTTTTCATATTGCATGTCTTTGTTGCTACAGGTTTATTTGACTAATAATTATATGACAAAATATCACAATTTAATCTAGTTTGGGCTTACATGTAAATGTTAAATTTTATGTGAACGTGCTGCGGGAAGTGTAGAGATTTTGATGAACACGCAACGAAAAATGAAATGGTGTTTGTCTTTGGCTCTTGGATATGTTTCAAATTCAAAATGAAAGTATTTGGTGAAAAAGGGACCAAGCATTAAATTAGCTTATGCAAAAACTTGCATTGCATGCATAGTGCTTCACTGCCACGATTGTTCTGACTTCTGAATTCTGAGGTTCCCTCCACCCTCGGGCCATGGATTCTTGCTGTCTAATCTAAACGAACATAACGGCCTCTTATGGGTCCACACTAACACCTTTCTCATTAAAAGCAACCAGAGTTATAAAGCCAGTTATCATATACAACAAATTTATGATTATTATTCAAATTCTTATCCTTTACTTTGTCCTTCAAACCAGATAGCAAATAGAGACATTTTTATTATTTTATTTATGTGAGTATGTGGGGCTTATTTCTTGCATTTTATATGGCCCTCGAACGTCTTTTACAAATCATTATTGATATAACTTTTAAAATTAATTACTGTAAAAGTCAAAAAACTTGCACATAATATTTTGTGATCGAATCATCCAGTAAACTAGTTTATATTATTGGTGTACAGTCTTTTCTTTTTTTTTTCAATTTTTTCACATAATTTTGCCTTGGGTTTGTAAATAGTAAAATATCTTAAACTATCTATACTTGCATTGTATTAATGAAAAAGATAACACACAAACAATGTTCTGATACGATCACCTTATCCTTTTATTTCCATTTCAGTTTTACTCTATTCCTTCAACACAAAACCAATAACAATTTCATCACAAAGAAACAGAGTACCCATTGAGGTCAATCATTTTAATCAATTCCGAAGTAAAAATATACCGATTGTGATGAATTTCAATCATTTACGTAAAAAATCAAAAATCTATCTAAAACCGTGTTTGGTTCAAGTTTGAAGTCTTAATCTATCCAGTTCAACAAAACTCTGTTTCTAATAGTTTTGTTCAAACAACTGTCCCGGGATTTCAATTGAGAAACTAATCGGACACAAAAGAAAAGTAGAAGAAAAAAAAAGTGATGAGAGCATGAAGCAAAGTAGACCGGTTTGAGAAAACGAAGTAGAGGCATAGAAATTGAGTTACCTTCTTTATGGATGCTTTCTCCACGAGTTTCTTCACGAACATGGTTGAAGAATCTGAGAGTGAGAAGAGAGAATAAATTGAAGCAAACAAAGAGAGAAAGTGAGTGATGTTAAAATGTGCTTTGTGATAACCGAAAACAGAGAGAGTTGTTGTGTAGTGTTTGAGCAACTAGCACATAGCACTTCGTTTGTTTATTCTGGTTTTTCTCTCTCTCAGATTGGACCAAACGAAAACGCTTGTTAGCAGAAGACACATAATAAATTGTGGTACGACAAAATAACCAACGGTTAGGATCTTACTGTGAATATGATTGAGAAAGAAAAATGGTGGACTTAGTCCTTTGCTTACCCTTTCGATCAAACAAAGGACAAAAACTACGAATAAATAAATGTTTGAGAACACAGCACTGTGAACAAACGATGTTCTTTGTTCGCAAAGGTTACCGTTTTCGTCACACAGGTTGACGCATACGTAGCAGGAGAAGATTTCCATGTGGGTCCCACTGGTACGTGGCACCACCCAAACGAGTTTGCTTCTTCTTTTTGCACTTTCATTCTCTTCTATCTGTTAACAATCACAATTTTCTTCAAAGTATAATTATTTTTTTACATATCAATTATATTATAACTAATTTTTTTGCAATAATAAATTTAATTTTTTATTTTATGATGTGTGTTATGTACATTGAAACATTGCACCTTCCCACCGACCCCTCGCCCAGATAGGAAGGGAATTGTAATATTAAATAGAAATTAAGAGATGCCATAACAAATTGGCAGCAGATAAAAACAATACCATAAGAAAACATTTTATGGTATTAGTTAGCTTGTTTTTAAAGCAAATTATTTATTTAAATTAACTTATTTCTCATGAATCTATATTTTTTTGGATTGTGACTCATCAATGTATCAACTCTCCTAATTATATTTACTTAAATAATTCAATAAATATTTACCTAAAATTACATTAACTTATTTTAACTTAAATCTAGATTATTCAACTTAAGTACATGATGTCATGTGATTTACATATAAGGATGAAAAAGAAAACATAAATTAAATAATACCTTGTTTAAGTTGGTTTTATGTATTTGAAAAATTTTAAGATTCAAACTTGACATGTTATTTTTCTTATTGCTCAGTTTTTTTTTTTTTGTTTTAGTTCTCTCTTCATATTTAAGTTTTTATTGATATTTGTTCTATATATATGATCCACTCATTAAGTATTTCAAAAACATTAAACATGGATTAAGATTATTCTTAAACATTTATTCACATTGTTATAAAATAATTGAATGAATTTGGATGAAATCCGTAATAAATAATGATCTTAATAGTTTACTATAACAGCCAGGTTATAGACAATAATGAACAATGAACATACATCGAATAGGAAAATAGAGGTACACAAGAGAACGACAGTTAGCACTCAAATCATTGAGTGAACAATATCATATTGATTGAAATAAAATATTGAGAATAAGTTCAATTGTCTCTCCTCCTATGGGTGAAGTTGGTACATAAACTCTTGGAATTTATAATATAAGACAATTTTTATCTTGGAGATAATATTTTAAATAACAAAGATTATTTCTTCTACTAGGTATATGTTATTATATACATTTCAGAAAACTTATTTAGGAAATTCTATTTCAGAAAATTTATTTTGAAATATATTTCATATATTCTGAAAATTTTGTTATGGAAATCTTATTTTGAAAATTCTGTTTCAGGTCTCATTCCAAAAATATGAAAATCCCATTTCAAAATTATGGAAAGTATGTTTTGGAAAAGTTCCAGAACGAGTAATTTGGAAGTTAGGTCATTTTGAAATTTTGAGGGTGTAGGAAGACAAATGTGGGTGCAGGAAGAAAAAGCCTGGAGTAAAACAAGTGGCAGCCTTATTCATCAAAAGAAAAAGTATATATTAGGCCCATCAATGATAATAAAGATAGGTAGTTGAGATCATAACTAAAGTAGGCTTGGTGCTAGCATTTCTCTTCTAGCTTCACCCTGCATCTCATAAATGCTTGGTGTTATATTTTATTTATTTTAAAATTTCATAATAAATGAGAGGTGACGTCAGAGATTTGCCGAGTGCAGCAAGTGAGATTTTTAGAGAAAACTGCATTTTTGGTCTTAAAGAATGGCCTAGTAAACAAAAAAATCAGCCCACACAAAGTCTGAAACAGGCCAAAAGCCCAATAATAATGAAAAGGAAGCAAGGCAAATTCTTCCTGCACCTACATCTTTTCTTCCTGCATCCCATATTTCCACAAATATCAACATATCCTTCTAAAATTTAATTTGTATAAACTTTATAATTTGGAATAAAAATAAATAAATGTATTGTGAATTGGACAATCTAAATTATAATTTTTATATTTCGTACAGTGTAATTTGAAATAACAATTTTTTTAATTTCAAATTACACAATCTAGAATATAAAAATTATATTCCATAATGAGAATGTCAACGGGGGGAAATCAAGTGGAGAGACAAACAAGAATGAGAATCGAGTCAAACTCACACAAGAAAATAACACCACCTTCAATCCAAAACTTTTTTATATGTTGATCAACTTTCTCATTCCTACTTAATGTGAGACTTAAACTCACACTTCGATTTCTAATACTCTTTTGTGATTTGGAGAAGCTATTGTTGACCGTCATTGCACCGTGTTGAAAAAGGTAAGTTTTTAAGGTGTATCTATGTTCTCTGTGATTTTGTTTGTATTCTGGTTTTTGAATTTGTAAACATATTTTGGATTGTAAAATCCGAAACATATATATTACTTTTAAAAGATTATTGATTAATTGTTTGTTATTATTATTGTCATGGATGTTATAAGGATAGAGATACATCATCGTTCTAAACACAAACTAAATAGAGGATTAACGATATTGGTCTATTAAAGAGATAGAATTGTTGCCACTATTATTGATGAGAAATTGGAGTAGGATTCTTTGGAAAACTTATTAATACCTTGTTGTTGTGCAGTTATATCAATCATGTTGCAACCAGACTATGGAAAGACAAGGATCAACGAGAATTGAAGTTGGTCTCCCGAGAACACAAGCTTAGTAAGTTTCAAATCCTTCGTTCTTAAATTGAGGCGTGATGCTTAAATTGAGACGTGATGCTTAAATTAGTTTATTGTCATTGTGTAGCCTTACTTGTGATGAAATTACTGATAAAACATATATCCGCCTTTGTTAAGAGATGACATCATGACACTAACATTTTTTATCTTCATATTATTGAGATGACCATCACTTAACTTATATAATTGACTACATGCACTAATTTAGATAAATATCAAATCCCTACATACTTCTTTAGAAAAATATAGATCAACCATGTGTACTGTCTCGTCATCAAACATATAATCTAAATAACGGTTATACATGAGGGTTATCATGACCATGTTTGTTTGATGGGTTATTTCCATTATTATATTACAATAATTTTTTATTTTTATTTATATTAAGACACTGGTTAAATGAATGTATGATATATTAAAAATACTGTCAATATTTTATAATGGATGATCGACTGTAAACATCAACAAAAATATTCCAACGTGGACAAATCTCTCAATAATTAAAATTATTAGAAATAAGATTTTGAGATTAGATGGGATTGCAGTTGAATTTTATGGAGGTGTAAAAGCAAAGCCCTAGCAAGTCCACGAATGTTGGTGCAAAAATACCCGAAAACAGAAGATAAGGAAAAAGGTGTGTGGAGGTGTTATGGAAGCACGTGAGAGTGGGTAAAGTTGGGCAGATAGAATAAATTTGATGGTCCCCAATTAATGATTCATGTTGATGGATTGAGTCACACATCACCATACCATACTTTTTATTTGTTTAGGTTGTAAGTCTCTGTTTGGCACATGAGGGAGGTTTCCAACATGATTAGTTAGCAGAAAACAGAGGCTTTACAACCTAGGTCCTATTCCCACCATTATCCTCTGAGTTGTAACATTTTGGGCTCTCTCTTTTTCTTTTGCCTTTTTCATTGGGAATCCCCCCAACCAATCATCTTCCTCCTCCCTTTACCTTCTATTTTTTTTTAACATATAACCAAACCCCCTTTTGGGCCACATCTGGCCCATGCCCTTCCTCTCTTTCAACTTTATCATTAACTTTCAATACACATAAAACTAAATAACCCACCTACTTGCCAAATTATTCATAGGACTTGGATATGTAAATCACAAGTTAATCTATATAGGAAATCTAACACCATTATTAACTTAAAATTTTAACATAATGAATTGGTGAATTTTTTTATACATAATTAATTTTCATTCAAGCTCGGTATTTCTGATTTCATACTTAAATTTCTCACATAGATTATACATTTCATCTGTGTTTTATTTGGATTGAAGGACAAGCTTGAATGAAAAGAAAGGAAAAGAAAGGAAAAGAAAGTGAAAAGTAAGATTTCTTTAGATTAAGAAAAGAAAAAAGAGAGTGAAAAGTGAATGAAAAATTTGAAAAAAATTATGATTGATTTTATTAATATTTTAGAATTATTTTAGAATTTTATTATCATCATTTATAATAATAATAATTTATGTTTTATTGTTTCATTATATTATATTAATTTATTAATTATGTTTATTTTATTATAAAAATATAAATATTAATAAAGTAATAATAAAATTAATGATATAAAACATATAACATACACATAAATAAAATATTTACATATAATAGATTATGTGAATAAAAAATTGTCATAAATATTTTATTATATTTACGTATTATATAATCGATTATGAAATTATTGATTATTTATTTTTTAAAATTTTCATAATTATTAAAAGAAAGATAACTGTAAAATTTGAATTATTGTTTTATTTATTGATTTGTGGAGTTTCTTTTCCTTTCTTTCCTTTCACTTATCTTTGCAAATCTCTCTGTGGAAATAAGTGGAGCACTCGAACTTATTTTATTTGATATTACTAGTTAACTAATTACATTATTGCATTACAATTTCTAGATTTCATTTTTAAATTTTTATATAACACATTAAAACTTATTCACTTCACTCTTCAAAACTTGTTTATTCTTTCTTGTAACGTGTACGTCTTCAGTACGCGTTCATCTTAATATTCAGAATGAACATTATTAAATGCAAATGTTTAATTCCTTATCATGCGTTGCGCCGTTTATTAATGAAGTTGCAGAAGGAATATTTGGAACAACATATTCAACTGACGTAACCATTTTGACTCCATATTTTATCGCATTATATACGTTTATTTATTTTTAAAATAAAATTTAAAAAATTTCATAAAACAAGTTTTTTTCTAAGAATGTGAAAAAAAAACAATGATAGCTTAACCTAGTTAAATTCTAATAGTTTATAGTACATAAAATAAAGAAGGGTTTCCATATTTTTCCTCCTCCTGACGTGGGAGAACAAAGAGTGGTAGCCAACTTTTTAGGTTCCTACTTTGTCTGAAAATATCTCTTAGCACGTTAAAAACGACATAAAGTTCTCTTTCTATTATTAATTAATTAATACCAACTTAAATAGTATCATTTCAACATTTATATTTATATGAATCATATGTTTGAAAAGGTAGTGTGTATTAACTTTTATGTGAGTAACATATTGATGACTTGTTCTTTAATTATTGATTAATAGAAATTCATATGCAGTAATTAAATTTAACTCCACTTTGATAGAATTAGTCAATCATTCAAATATAAGTGATTAAGCCTTGATTTGTGATTTTTATTTGACTATGATGTGAGTTAAACTTTTGCCTATTACAGTGATTAGACGTTGAGATTTTGTTTTTGATTATTGAGCTTTGAATGGTTAAGCATCTCATTTTGGCTATGCTCTTTATGGTTTCTTCATAATCAAGTTTTCCTAAAAATGAAACTAATTTATTGCTTATACATTAAAACCATGAACACTGTTTATCAGTTATGCCCAGCTTTAATACTATGCATAACGCATTCTGAACAAATATTTATAAGACTTTTATGTTTCTATTTATTTATTTATTTATGTGATAATTTATTCAATATTTAACTAATTATTTTACTCACGTACGCAATCCTTTTTACCTTGATTTCACCTAACATTGAAATCCGTTTTTCTTTCACATTAAAAATTAAAATTTCGTTTATTAGGATTTTTTATTTTTCAAAGCATCATTATTCATATTTTTGCCTTTTGTTTATTATTCCTTCAATTAAATAAACTTTAAAGTTCGTCTTTTTTTTTTTTTTTTTAATTTAAACACGTGCCGACAGAATCTATATGAGAAATGTTGTGTCAATCGTTCTGAAATTTATTACATGCATCTGAAATGTTGGTTTTCAGATATTTTTTTTCATAAACTAATGAATTTGGAAACATGTCTCAATTAAGTTCAATGATGTAAAATAATTTCTATATAAAAACGTAACCTAACTTTAAACAAATTGGACTATACATGTTTGAGTGTGGTTAGTTTTGAAGATGAATGAAGGTCTTTCGTTAAAACTAATGTTAATGTTAATGTCAAACTAAAATTTTCTTGGTTATGACATCATTGTCATGAATTATAATAATCTATAATTCGTTTTTTATTTCTAAAAGATTTAGGACCGACCAAATGTGTTAAAAATGGTAGGTCGATTTACTATGATTAGATGGAGAAGATTGACAATTTTGGTTCCTTCTGATTCATCGTTCCCTGTTTGATGATATTTTTTAATTACATTTTAAAATAAAAATATTTAAAGATTAATTTTTTATATTTATTATTTAAAAGATAAAAGTATGTTATAACTTAAATTGTTAGTACATATAAATTGTTTTAATTATTAATTAGTCCATTAGAGATATTAATTAATTAAAAAATATTGAGATGATTAAATGCGTCTTTTAAATATATTAAAAGAATACAAAATAAAAGAAAATATTGACATGTTGATTCATCTATCTCTCCTTTTGCAGGCTGAATTAAGATTTTTAATCCATCTAATTGTGTCTGATCCCGTTTTTTTATGGATCGTCGAACCTAATATGGTATTATCTTTTCATGTTATATATAACTACAATTAATTATTTTTATATATGATTAAGGGTGTTTTCATTATAAAAATTATACCTAGGTGCATAAATTTAAAACAATACTCCTATATTGAAGTATATTGACACGAAAATAAATTTGACTAAATTATAATAATAGAAGGATTTTTTTAAAGCATAAATGACATCATTAAATTATGTCTTATAAGACTCTTCGTTGAAAGAAAAATATCTGTTAGATTTTAACAATGATATGATTTACAAAAAGTATATTAAGATTCATATTATAAACAAAATTCTTCAAAAATTGTTGTTAAGTTCATTTATTAATTTCTTGTCCATACAATAAAAAATATATTTTTATTAAAAATTAAATTTATAGAAAATTACTTAGGGAAAAATATAAATACATTTGAAATAGTAACGTTAAATATTAAAAATGATAATATATACATAGTTTAGTGGAGTGAGACATCAACAGCCCATTGATATATGTAAAGATAACATAGAATCATATGAAAAATGATCAAAAGTAACAAAAGGAAGCATTATTTTCACATATGTCAGTAGCAAATTATTATTTCTTAAATAGCAATCTTTTAAGTTCAATGAAATTTTGCACTACCTTTTAATATCTAAAGCAACAGTAGTCAATAAGATTGAAGCATGATAAAAAAATGGTGAAAAAACTTTTTCAAAACAAACAATAACAATGAGAACAAAGATCATAATGATAACATGCATGTTAGCATCTCAATATTCAACTGTCTGAATAGCATTAACAGTATTATTTACCGAATCATGTTCTCAGTGAAAAAGGTAAGGAAGAAAAGTCTAAAAGTTGAGCTCTATAAACATTTTCCCAACCAAATGAAACCTGCAAAAAGGGTCACATTTGCACATGGAGGATGAAGATTCCAAGAAAAAAAATATTCTTAAAGATAATAGTATCACTTTATATAAGTGAAGAATTAAAAGTTTGTGACCTATAAATTTATGGAGGGACATAATCACCCTTTGCAACTTCCATAAACAACACACATACTTGCATCTTTAAGGCCGAACTCATTATTTTCATTAATCAGTACACATGTTGACATGAATAGAATGTTATGTCAGATAAATTTGAGAGAAGCAAGAAAGAGACTAAATAAGAATAAAACTTTTGATGGATGGATCAAATTATATTGGTATGAGTCCTTTATCATTATAATTTATTAGAAAATATATTCGAGGAAAAATATATTCGAGGAAAAAATTATAAATGAGATTTGTTGGATAATTCGAGGGGGTAAATACTGAAGAGACAAACAAGAATGAGAACTGAGCCAACCCATATAAGAGAATGACACCACCTTCAATCCAAAACCTTAAGGCAGTAGGTTTGTGGGTCTTCTTTCTTATATATTGCTCAACTTTTTCATTCCTATTCAATGTGGGACTTAGACTCACACTTAGATACCTAACAAGATTAAATAATAATGAGTCAGATTCACATAAAAGAAATAACACCATTCTCAAATATCAGATTTGTAAATCTTATTTTTTATATATAAGTCAACCTTTTTATTTTTATATAAAACTTAAATTCATATTTAAATACTTAACATGGTTATCCAAAAATTATCTTAATGTACTAAAACAAAAATATATGAAATTATTTTTATCCCAAACAAAAGGGTATACACATCAATTATACATTCTTTAGTTATTTTACAGGAAAATGGTTGTTATAAATAGCAATATATAAAAGAATTCCATAACTAGTATTGAAGTGTTACTAAGAATGAGTATGTTGCCATTGATTTTGAAGTTCATTTGGTGGGGTTTGTGAAAGCTGGAAGACAAAAGAAGTTAAGATAGAAAGAGTTAAGAGTAAAGTTAAAAGTGTGACAGGTGTCAAAATCTGGTTGAAAAGAATAATCATACACTCTAAAGTTAGAGAATCTGCATTCTCTGTCTCTGTCATCTCTGAGCTGTTCTGTTACTTGTGTTGCTCTGCATTGCAGTGCGTGCAGTAACTAATCCTCCCAATTATTCTTTTGTACCATCCCACTTTTTGTTTAATAATAGTGCTATCAATTTATATATTCAAGATTATCAATTTATTATTAGAGTTTAAAGATAACTTAAATTTAAAATTACCATAACCTTTTGTCTTAACAAACTTTATTTATATTTATTGAGTGAATACAAAATTAGAAAGGTAAATCTAATGAAAAAGATAAAATAAAGAAAAGTCAGTTCATTCAATTTTCATGATGTAGTATTTTACTTTGTATTCTTTCTCGGGAGAGAAGCAACATGTAATTTGTTTCTTATAAAGAATGTGTTTGTTTGTTTTCAATATTATAAATAAAACTTTAAAATGCAGTTATTATATGATAGAGAATATATTTAAAGAGAACAAACTATTCAAGATTGTGGGTGTAAAAAGTTTATTTGAATATTAAAACATTAGGAAGTGACCATGTCATTCTTAAAAAATTCATTAAATAATAAAATTATTTTATAAATATTTTAATTTCTAAAAACTTTGCACTAACTATATATACTTTTTCGCTAAAATTTTAACTACAGTTGTTTAGAAAAAAATTCAATAATAACTACAGTTATTATTTTTGAATTTTTAAATTTTTAGAAAAATTTGATGGTCAGACTTCAATTTCATGCATCATATTCATATTTTACACTATCCATATAAATTTGAACTTATTTTCGACCTAAATTTTAAATGAAATTTTCAAAAAAATAACATTTTTATCACATTGTAATTTATAATTAAATGATAATGTGAATATATTTTAATTAAATCCGATAAATCGTATCATTTCAAGAAGAGACATTATAATTGAATTTACAAAAACCAAACGATTTTGATTATACAAGCATAATTTAGCTTTTCAAAATCATTAGTTGCTTAAAGTCACATAAAAATTGATAATTCACTATCTTTGAAATTCAAATGTTGGAGTAATGAGATGAGAATATTATTCCATTATGGAGACTATTTCTCAATCATGCATATGTGTAATTTTTTCTTCCGACATTAGAACAACATGTCAAATCTTGTTAATGGAGAAACTTTGAGAATTATTTCTTACCACCCCTGAATTTCCAAAACATAATAGTAAAAAGTTGAAATTTGAAAATAAGTGGAAAGATCTTTTAAAACATTGTGTATCTGAGCTTCCTTACTCTCCATTCAATTTAATTAAAATTTAATATTATTAATTTCTTATGTTAATTATTTAAGTAATCAATTTAGTTACTAACATCTTATATTTAGTTATATTAAATTTTATAATTGGTGTTTTAAAAATGAAAACAATCATGGTAATATATGTCTCCCTTTAGATGTGTTAATGGGGTATGTCTCACATTTTTAATGGGGTATCTTTATCTCACCCAACAAAAAATAAAATAAAAAAAGACAAACCCATGGGGCTATGTGTAGTAGTAGCCATGATTCATATGAAGAACAAAAAAACGACTTTGTATATGAAAATAAAAAAGTTTATTATTATTATTATTATTATTATTATTAATATTATTATTATTATTATTATTATTATTATTTCCGGCAGTGAACCTTGTAGCCTTTTCCCTCTGTCATCATCATCATTCTTCTTATTATTCTTAAACTTTTAATCTCTTCCTCTCTTCTTCACTACACACCATTCCTTCAATTTTCAATTTTTGTACCTTTTCCTTCTACCCATTTCAATTTTTTTCACCAAGTTTGAAACTTTCCTGCCTTTCAACCACACCCATCATCTCCTTTTCATTGATTCAGACTTTATGCTTTGTCTCTTCACACGTTCTTAGTCCTGAGTTCAAACCACTCACTGGTATATTGATTTGTTTTGTGGTTTTCTCATCCGTGCATTGATATGTTTGTGTTGCTTGGAAAAGCTGTGGGAATTTGAGTCAGTGAATCATTTGTTTACCACAGCAAAGTTTGTTGAACAGAGTTGTGGCCTTGTGGGACTTTTTTGGTTCATGCATTTTCTCAGAACCTGCAATTGTGCTTCTCTGATTGAATTTTTATGAGTGAGCTCTGAAGATAAAACTGTTTTCAGTCATTGGGGATGCTTGTACCGCTTGAATGCTTATCTGTCTTTGGGATCAGCATGAAAGCAGCTTTCACATTCTTCTGACTTGTCCTTTTCACTCGAATATTAAACAATTAATTGTTTTAGACAACGCTGAAAGCTATTGTTCTGAATGCTCTACCCATACTAAATTGTTTTCACTGATTCATTTTCACCTTTCATGCTAATTTTGCTTTACATAGGGTACAATTATTACTATCTAAAAGGCCCAAAGATAGCCGATTAATGATCCTTCATTCTAAATGCAGAAGTTCAGTCCTTGAATATGTGTGCTCGTAGTATCTGAATTGCCATGAAGGCTTAAATGTTCTGATAAAATTCTGAGTCCTCATTACTATACATCTGCCTTTTTCTTTTCTGTATATAGATTGGTTTATATTTTATATATCTTTTTTCAATGTTTGGCTTTAATCTTGGATTTATTTTTAGATGCTATGATCTTCGATGTTTGTGCTATATTTTTTGAATTTCCTTAAACTGGTACCTGATGAAGATATGGCATTGTAGGGTGCAAACTACAAAGGGTTTAATGAAGTAAGATATGGAAGATGAAATTGAGGATATGGGAGTCTTTTAGTGGACTCGATTTGTATGGGAGGCTTATTACACCTTTTCGAATTCAATCAGGGGAGGATGGCCAAGAAAGTCCTTGCTCGGAAGAGACATCATGGTGGTAGGTGTTGTTCCTTGTATTTTTGAGAAACTTCACTCATGCTAAGAATAACCGTCTTAGGTTTATGCCCTGACGAAACAGTTGGAAAGTCACATGTAGCCTTTCTCAATTCCTAATGTGCAGGTTATATATTCCTTAGATAATTTCAATTAATGCAAATTGGTTTTAAGATGAAATCTAATAGAAGCAATCTAACTGTAAATGCTGATTACTTTGTTATTTGGAGATATCTTGCTGAGTTTCAGGGTTCCCCCATTTTTCTCAATATTCATGAATTCTTGAAAGTTGTCATTTTTTTAGAATTTGGTGGCTGATTGTGTTATTATTACATTGTATCATGTAGGCCTGGAAGCTCCTCGAAATAGTCTAGATCTGCAAGTACGAGCACCTCAGAACTTCTGTCCACAAGGAGAATTATCAGTATATTCCCTGCCTCTATTCTGCGTTTTTGTTAACAATGACCTTTACAATTTGTGTTTTGAGAATGACCCCTCAAAGTTGTGAGAGTGTGGAGCAAATGTTAGTGGGTAATTGGGTGTTTTAGAAAGCCTCTGTGAGTTGTGTGTCATTCATCTCTTGAACGAAGTATGAACATTGTGTCATCTCCACAAATGACGGTTTCATGAATTGATTGATTTTCCCTTCATTTAATTGACTGATTGCATAATGTCGAGCATAGTTCTGATTTTGTTACACCACTCTTCATCGTACTTTTTAACAGCAAAGTTAACTTATTTATTTCTCTTTGTCTCTTCTCATCCTTGGCTTAGTCTCTGATTTGAATTTTCAGTGTAATTATCAAGAAGTTGAAGAGGGCAGGCCTGAGAATAATCGTTACTCAAATGTGGGTTCAATGAAAAAACTGATCAATGAGGAGCTATCCAAACAATCAAACACCAGGCAAAATGCGCCAAGCCTTGTTGCAAGGTTGATGGGGATAGATACAATGCCATTAGACACTAAATATGTTGTCCCATCAGATAAAAGAACAAGTGAAAACGTGGGGAAAAAGTCTTCAGAGAAAGGAGTGAGTCGAAGGGGTTCAGTTAGTTGGGGTTCTTCCAACTTTAATTCTTCGAGCCAGATGGATATTGAGTCATTATACGAAGACATGGATGTTGATGATGATGATGATGGATGGAACAAGAGTTTTGGAGAACCAAGGCGGCGGGATCATCCTCAGGATGAGGAGCTACAGAAATTCAAGAAAGAGTTTGAAGCATATCAAGCAGCAAGGTTTCTTGAGTGTTCCAAGGTTGCTGAAATTGGTAGTGTTCCTAGACGATTGTTCGTTCAAGAAAACCTGAACAAGGAAAAGGTGGTTCATAATGATTTGGTTTTACTAAGATCAGCAGCAGGGAAACTTGCAGATCTTGACAGCCATTCATTCAAAACACCACCACATGAAAGTTATGGTTCAGAATATCGTGGTGACATGATGGAGTTAGTCCCAGGTATGCAAAGAAAAACCTTTCCTCCCAGGAGCAGAACACTAAGTAGAGACTTTGAGGAGTCCTTGTTGATGAAATCTTGCAACAGATTAGACACGTCTGCTTCTCCCACTAGGATAGTTATCTTGAAGCCTGGTCCTGATAGCATTTGCAACCATGAAGAGAATTGGACCATTTCAACAGGAACTATACAAGGGAGAAATAGTATAGAAGATTTTCTTGAAGAGGTGAAAGAGCGTTTGAAATGTGAACTGCAAGGGAAAATTGTCAAAAAGGTTTCTGTGGTTCGAGGGAGTGGAATTGAAACACCTTACAATGAAAAACCATCTGATCCTAAACTAATAGCCCAACATATAGTAAAGCAAGTCAGAGAAAGTGCGACTAGAGATGCTGGCACAAATTTACTCCACTCAGAATCAACAGGGTCGTTCAAAAGTGAAATGCAATTCAATGGACCAACTTCCCCAGAAATTATCAGCAGAGATACCCGGAAGTTCTTGTCAGATAGGCTAAGAAATGTTGTGAGAAGTGAAGCACATGCTGACTTTCCCGAGGGAAAATCAAGGTCACTTGCATTAGACAGCCACAAAACTGGACTAAAGCAAGTGGGGGATATTATGAAGTACGCAAGTAATTGGGAAATTTCCAGAGAGGAAGCAGAAATACAAACAGGTTCTTTCAGACATGAACTGGATGAAAATATATTTCTGCACAAGGAGTTGTCCTCAAGGAATCTTGTAAGATCCTTGTCTGCTCCTGTATCACGATCAGGAACATCATTTGGTAAGCTTCTTCTGGAGGACCGCCACATTTTAACTGGTGCTCAGATTCGGAGAAAGCTTGAAGCTGTTGAATCTATGTCCGTTGATGTCAAGAAACGGAAAAAGGACAGATTTAATATTAAGGAACGAGTCTCCAATTTTAGATATAATCTTGCTTTAAGAGGGAGGCTTTTTGGTAGAAGGGTTCAATCAATGGTGGAATCACATGGCAATGAGTATGGTCCCATGGTGAGAGATGTCACAAGTGGACCAACAGTTCTCATGAACTGCGGTGAGCGGCATGTAAGTTTGCCATTATTTTTCTACCTTTCTCAGTGATGAACTTTGTTTTTCTCTTAATATATTTCATATATAGCTATCTAATGATCAGATTTCTGTTACGTGCTCTTTAGGAGAACTCCACTGAGGTACCTCCTAGTCCTGCATCTGTGTGCAGCAGCAGCATTCATGAAGACTTTTGGAGGCGGACTGAATATTTAAGTCCAATATCAACTCCTGATGTGTCTTCAAGAGATGATAATGTTGTGCCCCAGGTTTTCAGGGATATCAGCTCTGGTTTGAATGGTATGATATAATTCTAACTTTCATGCATGAGAAATGCTATCATAGACTTGATTCATGATAAGGTAGTTCATTATGGTTTTACTCGTGCAATATGAAGTTATATCAACGAACAACCTTTCTTATTTTTCAAATGACTAGTGAACTAGCTTGCAAGATCTGAGTTCTGGTTTACATGTTCACCTCAGATTTCCATCCTAGGATAAGTTGCTTCAAGGGCTATATAATTTCTGTTATTGCCACCAGTCAAAACTTGGGCTCTTATTTTTTTCTTTTCTTTTCGAACTTTTTATTTCATTCACCACATGGATCCTTTTGATACATCTTATAAAACCAAAAAGTTTTACAAACTGGGTATGTGTTAACTGTTAAGTTGGTTAGTTGGCATAACAACGGGGTGAGGTCAACAAAAGAAGTGCAATTTCTTGGCTTCAGTATGGCAACAATTAGGTAGGTTAGTAAAAGACTTTGTTAAGTCAATGAATTTGATTTGAATGTCGTGAATATTATAGATAGATTCAGATATCAGGGATCAACCTTTGGTTCGATTTGTTTTTGGTGTTGCTGCATAAGAGATGAGAAAAGTGTTCCGGGTATGAAATGTTAGTGAGAGAAAAAATGATGATTTTTCCTTATACACTTTTTCTTAATGCTGGGTGAATTTCGTTCCCCCTTCGTTTAGATATCAAATTCTTGCTAATAGATCTCTTTGCTTGTTGATGATGTGACAGAACTAAGGAGGCAACTCAATCAACTTGAATCTGATGGTCCTGAGGACTTCACTATGAAACAGGAGGCCGCTGAGTCTGATTTGGACCAATTAGAGGATCCAGCAGAATCTTACATAAGAGATCTACTTGTTGCTTCTGGACTGTACTTTGGTTCATGGGATAAGTCTTTATTAAGAGGGGACACATTTGCAAAGCCTATTGGCAACTCAGTTTATGAAGAAGTGGAAGAATCTCGCAGGAAATGGATCAAGGAAAATGATGACAGCAGTATCAAGGATCAGAATGAGAATAAGCTAGACCACAAAGTTTTACTTGATTTGTTAAATGAGGCACTTTCAGTTGTTCTTGGACCTCCATTGACATTATCTAGATTCAGAAGGAAATTAAGTAACTCTTCCATGTTGCCACCTTCTGGAAAGGAACTATTGAACTTAGTGTGGGACATTATCCGTGTTTCTCTATATCCTCCATCTGACATATCTACTTATTCACTTGATACTTTGGTGGCTCAAAACCTAGGATCCCTCCCTTGGTCTGAATTAATACATGATGAGATCAATATTTTGGACAGAGATATAGAATGTCTAATAACAGATGATCTGGTTGAAGAACTCACAAAGGATATATATTCTAAGATGAAGTGAGAAGTAGCATTTTACATCATCATTGTGACAATAAAGAATCCTGCACATGGAGCAAGGCTTACACACGATTACTGAAATTGGAAGATAACCACTTAGTTGATATTGATGTGTATATATATAGTAGTTGGTGTGAGTGCTTGTTATACAGGAGGCATTGAGTTGCGATAATACATACTGTACATGAGTGGCATGAGTTTCTAGTTTTGTTTTTTGCTAAGCAGAAAATTGATTGATGGTTGTATTGTAGTTATAATATATATATTTTTTTAACTAGGGAAGTGTGTTAGGAGTTGTTATTCTTACGAGAGTCAAATACCAATAATGAATTATGTGCTCTGCCACTTATCATGAATGAAAGTCAAATGTGATTCAGTTTTGATGCAGAATGGTAACAGTTCCTTGACATTATTACTAAAAACGTAATAATTTTGTGTGCTAGATAGTAACGTGCTGCACCGGAATAGACTTATCTGTATGTTCAGGCTTGAAAATGTTTAACATGCCACTTTGTTTTCTGGCATACCTTCTATATGTGAAAATCCATAGAGTGGATATGCATAATCAACAAAAAATTTCCATAATTTGCGGATGAGTTCATGTTCTAATGCATGTGCTATAAATGTCAAAGTATCTTCTTTTTTTAAATTTGATGTTTTCTAGAAGGCAATCATATTTGAGTATACATTATTGGAGATAATGTATATGGTAGAAAACTGAAAAATGAGAAGGGGTAATATCTTGTTTCAGGTGTCTCAAACATGACCTTAACTCTCAAATACAATCAGTGCAGATTCCACAGTAGGTGGTTCAATCAGGCTTTAAGTTTATAGTAGTAGTTGAATCTGATAATTACTCATTAAAGTATGCATTTAGATCAGATAAGGCTAATAAAGTGTTGCGGAGCCTTAAATTTTTGCTGTCATGGAAAAGGCGGCGTACAACCACAGACACACATGTGAGCTTATGTCAGTCGCTTTGCTGAACAGCGCAAGCACATGAAAGTTTTTCTTTCATAATCATCCTCGTATCTTCAACTTAATTAATGAAAATATAAATTATTGAAATTCGAATATATATATATATATATATATATATATATATATATATATATATATATATATATATATATTTTATATATAAGTGTGTGTGTCATGATACATATTGTAGAAATGAGAAATAGTATAGAGAAAAAAAAAAAAAAAACACACATTACCATTA
>Ga0099824_1000453_pt1 | contig 48097 bp, 29 predicted proteins | sample SiratrowhiteBW_FD_76837 | JGI IMG/M metagenome (GOLD analysis project Ga0099824, IMG submission 76837) | Root nodule microbial communities of legume samples collected from California, USA - Siratro white BW | ecosystem: Host-associated > Plants > Roots > Nodule | place: USA: California... | reverse complement strand
TTTTATTTGTTAATATTTTTTTTTTTTTTTTGTGTTTTTTTAAAAATAAAAGTAGAGAATAGTCTAAGTAGTGGAGGGGGGGGGGGGGGGGGGGGGGGGGGGGGCCAGCCAGAGTCTGCGCTACACATTAATCTGCATGTGCAGCTGTTAACCACCATAAAATGTCACCCTTTGGTGAGGGAAACTTTTTTTTAGACATTCTTGAAATAATACTGAGTGATATGAAAAAATGGTAAAACCTATTTGAAGCTAAAAAGCAAGGAAAGGAAGAAACGTAGCACATTAACCGCGTTGCATTTGGTCTGTTCATGACATGATGGTCATGTGTTGTCAACTAGAGGGTGTAATGGAAAAGGTTATGTGCGGAAAGTGTGCTAGTAGTGATTGGTAACTGCTTGCCCATAAGTGTTCTAGACTTGAATGCAGAATGCTCCTACTTCACATGGTGCGGGCCAAGAAAGTTTGTTGAACGAAAACAAGCCAACTCACTTTTTCCATAATCAGCAACAATCATAATGGAAGCGAAAGAGGGCTCAAAAAGTACCTAGTGATAGTCCACCTTCCTGCTCAACCTGACATCTCCCACTTTTACTCCTTGGCTTTCAGAGTTACACCACACATTATTGCCCTCTTTTGAAGAATTGATGAAAGCAGCTTCTTATGGAAAGCTCCCCCATTTGATTTTATACCATACATGGATATGAATGTAGGCCCCCTCATATATTTTACACAACAAGTGTAATCAAGATGCTGGCGGAAGCCACAGTTTCGGTGAAGTGAATAATAAAAGAAAAGGAATCGTGTCAATCAATTAAGCTTCTGTACACTCATTTCATTTTACCTTATCTCAATCAGATACGCAAAGTACCTTTACAATTCCCACATTACACCGAGGTTAATGGCTAGTACTAACTAATTAACCAATCAAAATAACTAACATGATCTAAATCCTAAAAATATAGTAATTAACATTTTTTTTTTCTGAAATAGAAAGAGGCATTAAATTTGAATTCAGGATTGATTCGTTGGAGGGAGGTAGGCTGCTGCTGAGGAAGAGGAATAAGCAAGTGATGAGGAGTTGGAAGTGGATTGTAGGAGCAACAACTGAGCAGGGGTGACCGAGGAGGAGGAATAGGAGGAAGCTTGAGTTGTTTTGGGTTTTGGCTTGTGGGGCTCAGCACCTGGTGGAGGATCGTGACGAATTTCTCTTAATAATGCTGCAACATCTTTCATTGTGGGTCGATCCTCTGCACGATTACTTGTGCACAAGAGGGCAATACCAAGTGCTTGTAGCATCTCTTGGATTTGTGTGTCTGGATGGCCCTGGAGCTTGGAATCGAGAACCTGGATCGGGTCCTTCTTGCTCTTGAGGTGCTCCCTGACCCACTGAATAACATGTTGGCCATCCGGGAATGATGGATCCACTGGCCTTTTCCCCGTTATTATCTCCAGTAGGACCACTCCAAAGCTGTACACGTCGCTCTTCTCTGTGATTTTAAGCATGCAAGCATACTCTGCAAGATTCCAACCAACAAAACATTATACTCTCCACATGTTATCCAGACAGAGAGGTAAGAGACATCTGCTGTCTGTAAAGTAGTTCAACAACGATTAATCAGATTAGGTTGGACGCATTCCGTGTGTGTGACTCGTGATCATTTGGCCTTTCTGCCGGCATCATCATGTTTTGCACTTGTCCAAAGAGAAAGATTACATGTAATTATTATATATGCATGCAGGCAATTTGTAACTTAGTGCCATCAAGTACATCAGATGTACATGTAATCAAACCCAAAAAGCAACAAATCACAAACATCAACCATACAACCATAATGAATGGAAGCCTTCACAATGGATTGCCGTACGGTCCCCATTTACCAACAACGTTCATGTGGAAAACTCAAAATCTCACTATCAATTTCAAATTTCAGTTCAAAGTATCATCTAATTAAAATTAAGACTCCCGTTATTTACAAATCACCATATATCATTGGATAAACTTGTTAATCAATGAATAAAATTGAGAACGAATAATTTTTTAATCAAAGAAGAAGAAAATTGATTGACTCACCGGGGGCAATGTAACCGTAGGAGCCGGCGAAATGTGGATTAACGGAAAAGGAGGCGTGATCCTCTTCCACGAATCGAGCGAAACCAAAATCCGCCAAACAGGGCTCATATCTATCTCCTAACAAAATGTTCTGCGCCTTGATGTCGCGGTGCAAGATAGCAGCAGGCACGCAATCGTGGTGCAAGTAAGCCACGCCCTCAGCCACGCCCAACGCTATCTTGAGCCGCGTTTCCCAATCAATTAATCCTGTGCACCCCTCGTGTAACAGCGTGTCCAGGTTACCGTTCGGTAAATAATCGTAAAACAGTAACTTGGTTCTCCTGTTGGCCGCCCAACCCAGCAGCCGCACGATGTTCCGGTGACGGATTCGTGCAAGCGTGGCAATCTCCGACGAGAACGCTGCTGCGGAGAATTTCTCCGACAACCGGAATTTCTTCACCGCGATGGCGAGTCCCGTGGCCGGCAAGTCGACCCTATAAACGACGCCGGATCGACCTTGGCCGATGACTTTGCCAGCAGTGAGACATTTCGCTACGTCAGAGATGGACAAATCGAGTTTCTGGTATAGTGTCACTTCCCAAGGTGGGGCCATTTCCACGTCGCTGTCCTTTCCATCTACCTCCACATCGTTTTCGCGGTCCCCTCGCCGTTTCGCTGCGATGACGACGTACAGCGCCGCCATCAGCAGCACGCACGCGGTGCACAGCAAGACCACCATCGCCACTCGCGCTACCCTCGCCCGCCGTCCTGACCTGCCGCCGCTGTCGCCACCGCACTCGTTGCCGGAAAAGCACAGCGCTGGGTTCCCCGCCAGCACACTCAGCGGCAGCTTCGCGAAGAAAGGCGTCTCCGGAACACGTCCCGAGAATTTGTTATTCGAAATATTGAGCACCACCAGATTTTGCAGACCCGCGAGATATTGAATGTTTCCGCTGAGAGCGTTGTGAGATATGTCCAACACTCCGAGCTTCGTCAATCCAGAAAACTCCCGAGGGATCTCGCCGGATAGCTGGTTCAGGCTTAGATTCAGAGCGATTTCCAATGCCGGAATGTTGCCTATGCTGCCGGGGATTTGGCCGGAGAGATTGTTGCTGCTGAGATCCAGTAATTGTAATTTGGAACAAGACCCGAGTTGACTCGGAATTGAGCCAGAGATTCGATTCTTCGCGAGAACAAGCTTGGAAAGCGCAGTGAGTTCGCCGACGGTAGCGTCTAGTATACCTTCGATCATGTTATTGGAAACATCGAGAAACTGAAGCGAATTAAGTCGGCTCAAACTTTCTGGGAGGTTTCCGGCGAGAAAGTTGGAATGTATATCAAGAAATGCGAGATTCCGGCAGCCGGAGATCTCCTCCGGGATAGCGCCGGAAATCCGATTATTCCCCAGGTCGAGGAAATTCAAATTGTTGAGATTCCCAATCTGGGAGGGAATATTCCCGGTGATTTTGTTGTCGTTGGCTCGGAATCGAATTAGAGAAGAACAATTCCCAATCTGAGAGGGGATTTTCCCCGAGAGATTATTGGATAGGAGCAGAAGCTTGTTGAGATTCTTGAGCTGGAATATCCCCTTGGGTATGGGACCCGTTAATCCATTCTGTGACAGATCAATGGCCTCTAAGTTTTGACAATTGGAAAGGGAAGAGGGAATGTTACCTTGCAGCTTGTTGTGCCATAAGAACAAGAGCGTTAGATTCGCAAGGTTTCCCAATTCGGAAGGTATGGTACCCGTGATGAGATTGTTGTCAAGCTCTACATGTGTGAGTTGCTGACACTTCCCCAGTTCTCCTGGAATCTCCCCCGAAATCTGGTTCACACTGAGTTGGAGCTCTTGCAATGATGTCAAGTTCCCGAAAGTGTTGGGAATGCTTCCGGTTAGTGAGTTCATTGACACGTCAATCACTGACAACTGCTCGCAGTCTCCAATCTCTGGGGGCAAGGTGCCAACTAGGTTGTTCTGCCACAGTAGAAGGTTTTCGAGGTTCTTAAGGTTTCCCAACTTGCTTGGTATGGATCCAGTGAGAGAGTTCTCGTAAAGGTAAATGTTTTGGAGTTCTGTGCAGTCCCCCAGTTCAGGTGGTATTTCACCTGAGAGTAAGGAAGTGTAAATGGCAACGGTTTCAAGGTTCTTCAGAAGGCCAAGAGTTGGGGGCAGAGAACCTGAGAGGCTTGTTTCAGCAAGGCCCAACATCACTAAACTGGAACAGTTGCCAATTTCTTGTGGTAAAGGACCCTCCAGGTTCTTGTTTCCTCCTGCTCTTATCACTTGAAGGCTCTTAAGGTTGCCGATGGTGGTGGGAATTTCCCCGCTGAGTTGGTTGTCATATAGGATCAGCTTCTGCAACTTTGTGAGGTTCCCAATTGCTACTGGAATGGACCCCACGAGGTCATTGGAGTTGAGATGGAGTTCCTCAAGTTTAGGCAAGTAACATAGCTCACTTGGTATTTCGCCACTCAGGGCATTGTCACTTAAGTCCAAGTAGTTGAGTTCCACAAGGTAACCTATTTCTTTTGGAATTGAACCCGTGAGATTGGTTCCGGCTAAGATCAGACTGCTTAAGGAAAGCAATGAGGTGAAATCACTGGGCAGTCTTCCAAGCAAATCCACATACCTCAGATCCAGCTGTACTACTTCGTTCTTGGTGTTGCAACTCACTCCATACCAGCTACATGGGGTGTCTTGAACCGGGTCCCAGTTACTCAATACCTCCAGGGACCCGTTCAGGGTTCTCCTCCATGATAGAAGAGCCTCCCCTTGTTGGTTCACTGCAGCAGCTATGAGAAAATGGAATGGGAGTAGAAGGAAAATGCATAAGGAGAAGAGGGTCCATGGATTTACAGGCATTACAACTAAGCTACGAACTCCAATGAAAGAACACGCAGAAAGGTTTGAGCCTAGGGAGGAACAACGGGAAGGAACCAAATCATGTCTTGTGGGTTACTGTGTTTATAAAAAAAAGTTATTATATACAAATTAAAATAACCCAGAATCTCCGGATCCAAGAAACAGCTAGGCCATGATGTTTCTGCGGGGAGAAATGGAATTTTAGATGGTTGTGTACAAGTATTTGTTTATGTTGAAGTGGAGTGCAGGGGTGGGTGGGTAGTAGAAGAACTATCACAGTTTAAAATTTTGAGAATGAGTAACATAACAGAGATGGGATGGGTGGGTGAGTGCCTTTCTTTCTAATTTTGTTTCAATATCAACCGTTTATCTTTTGATGTGGCTTTGTTATAAAATAAGCTCTCATTTTCTCTTGGATTTTTTAGTGACATGGATGAGACGAATTATATCCTAAAGATATGGGCAGGCTCATTTTGTCTACTATGACACATTCTGTCCTTGGCCAACTAGTTTTGAGTCTGACTACACATTTTGTATTGAAAGGTATATTTAGTTAAATTATAAACCTGATTAGATTTAAGAGCTAATATTTCAGGCTTATGCGATTGATCATCTTATAACATCTTAATGATGCCCCAAAAAACATACGGTTTTCATATGATAACGACAGATTTGATACTCTTCTTTAAACAGGAAATACGCTCGTTTTATACGCTGGTTTTCTTATTTCTTAAACTACTAAATTTCTCACTTTCCTTTCTCGTATGAATTTGTTTCCTCATTTCTTTCTATAAAACTCTTTCAAATGATCCATTTTTTTATTTAATTTCAAGAGAGAAAAAAAAAGATACCTTTCATTCTCTCCGGGGGGATCTTGAGTACTAGTGCCAACACTGCTTAATAGAACCTACACAACGAATCATAAATAGTTTTTGTTTTTTCTTCCTCTATTTTGAATTAGCAGCTAAGTGCATCAATCAAAATAAAGCTTTGCCTTTTATACAGGCACAGGATGCAGAGTCCGTATGCATTAATTTATTATTTAAATAATCCTTTTCCTTGATTTTGAAAAGAAAATGAAACTTTCGAATAAAGGGTCTGCAATCTGCCATGGATTTCAATCAGATTTGAATTTTTATTTGTTTATGCACAACATGTTTCTGGAGTGGACTTGGGTGCTATTCTGCTACACTCTCTTGTGATTCAGATTTTGTCACGCACAATTTAACTTTGGATCTGATCCATGCTTAAAAAAATCAAACCTTGAGAGGATTCTCATTCTCACGAATACAAAAACCTGCTCCATTTTTGCAAAACTTGTTCTTCCATGATGCGATCTATGACACCCTCCATTTGTCCTGAGAATCTCGCATTATTTTAGATAAAACCCATCTCAAATAACAAACAAAAACCAATAGCACCGCTCAAAATTTGGCATGCAAGAACCATATATCCATTTTATCTTTAAACCAATTTGAAACTCATTTGTTAATTTAATCACGTATTAGAAAGAAAAAAAAAATAGAAGGTATCACGTGGTGTCGCGTGACAAGAGGGGAGTTGTAGAGCAGGAAGGAATTGAATTATTTGATGTGGTTGAGACTTGGCAATTGAGTGATATAGAGAATTACAGATATACTGCATGCCCTCGTGATGATGCTGGGGATGAAGAATATTATAGTAAAAATAATTTGACAAGTGCGTCCGTTGGGAATCTAGGCACGAGGTAGATGATAACAGGGGCACATGAGAGAGAATCGTAGTAGTTAAAAGGGCAAGGCATCCCTGGCTCAGGACAGCTTTATGTAAAACTACACACAAATATGGTCCCTTTAAGATGTGATGCCAAAGTCCACATCTTAAATTTCATTTTCCTACTTTTCATTGTACCATTAAGCTCTAACTAGGTAAGTACTTGGTCACTAATACACCTAAGTTTGCTTAAAACTTGAACCTCAAAAATTTGGTGATATTTTGTTTTGAGGGTGTGAGGAAATAAATGATTGAGGAGGCAATGATACAGCTAGCTAAGGTAGGAAGCAAAATGGGGTTCCATTTATTGCAATCAGAATAAGAGTGAGTGGGTTTGATTCTGTTGTCGCGCACGGATGGGACCTTTCTCAACTGCTTGCTTTTTGGCTTCGCACCTAAATTTCCCACAGAGTTGTACCTAGCCATATATCTCACAACACTTCCTTCCTAAGTGTAACGGTTTCACACTTCTTTTCTCTCACGGTTCTACATTCTGTTGTAAATCATTATATAAATGTAATTTTTTTATTATATTTTTGATAATGAAATTAATTATGAATATAAAGTGACAACTATATAATTTTTCTTAAGAAAATTGGACTGCATTATTTATCTTGAGAAAATATTGATATCATAGCGCTTTTATGGTTAGTCTGTAGAAGAATAGTTGCCTATCTATAGCGGTATACCTCATAAAAGCTTTCATCTAATATCGTTTTTGTACTTCATCTGTTTATTCCTGTTGAAGGGGATATTTCAGATAAAAGTTATCCTCGTATTAAAAGATTTCATGCCTTATTTTGGAATGTTAAATTTCTAAATTAAAGTTATAACAAAAGGTATCCTGAAAAAAAAAAAAAAAAAAAAACAACTGCAACATTGTATTGGGTCACTCTGAACAACTTACTTGCCATATGATAATGAAGTGTGGAGTGGCAATTGTAGAATGAAGTTGAAGATAAGCATCTAAAACAGACTCAATTGGCGAAAGTAATTCAATGCAAAATTAGTGCAACTCAGAATGCAATAAATGTTTATAAAGAAGTTATGTCAGGCAACAACTAGTCTCAGACTCTCCGGTAGCTCTTCAGTATATAAACAAAAGAATAGACTCAAGATTAAAAAAAAATGAGCCACAAGTTATATTATACATGTGAACAAACAAGCAATTTTAAGGTTTCTTTTTTCATTTTTTTAAACAACTCTCCATCAATTGTTTAAACCATGTATGTGTTGCACGTGATGTTAATCTTAAATATATTTTTCAATGTCTTTTTTGTAAATATCCCTTAGTTTTTAAGATGTGTAAAAGAATACTTATATACTTAACTTGAAAAAACTAATAAAAGAATATTGATATTGTAAGTCAACAATAAACTTGTTGAATATTCATATTCAATTTATAGTAGAATTTAACTTATTGATTAAGAAATTGATGTAACATATCATATATATATATATATATATATATATATATAGTTTAAAATAAACTTTGAAGTATCTTATTGTAGTCCACTAAACTCAAAAAATTTGCCTTATATATTTTCATGAGAAATAAAAGATAACTCCCACCATTTTAGTATTTTAACATTGGATAATGCTCATGCTTAACCAAATTATAGGAGATCGAAGCAATTGAGAACAAAAAATGAGTTGAAGTTTTAGTATATTAAATTTTGTCTAGTTTTAATTTTTTAATGTAATTTTATTTTAATTGAAATTAAAACTGATTTAACCAAATAACTAGTATAAAAGACTCTTAATTTTTAATTAATTTAGGTTTAAATTTTGTTCTAAATTTTAATTATATTAATTTTAATTGAATTGTTATATATTTACAATTATAACAAAGTAAATTTTGCATTACATTAATTGTAAATAATATATACAATCTTACAATCTTATAATTAAAATTTTAATTTTAACTAACTGGAGTCACTCAAGACATATAAAAATATGTAGTTTAATTTATATAAATAGAATTCACTTTAAATTTTTAGTGTCACAATATTTCTATTTTATTTTTTTTTTCTTCCAAGGGTTTTCTTTAGTTCTTGTTTACTCTCAGCCTTTCTTTTTATCATCAAATCAAAACTAACTCAATTTCTATTTTAATTTTACATCAAAAATTTAACCTTTCATTAATCTACATGCTTCATGTTTCCCACACACACAAAATAACTCACAATTAATATAGGTCTATTTTTTTTATTTGGTATAAAAAATATTTGGCAAAATAATAGTATAAATGAATTTCTTGTTTTATATTTTATTTATCCTGTAAACGAGATAATTAACTTAGTGAATAAATTATTAACTAAAGGTAAAAAAATATGATTTTTTTATAGTATTCATTTAAAATCCAACCGAGAAATATTGGATTCAAGAGATAATTGTTTATAAGAAAGTGTTTTAAGAAAAGTAGAAAATAATAAAGTGGACAAACGTGACCCAGTTAATAACCTAAGAAGATCTTCATGGAAGATAGTTTTAGTGCATTTATAATGGAAGAGTCATATTATGCTCTTTCATAAATCATATTATTATAATCAAGTAGGTATTATTCTGTCATGACACATCAATTTTAAAACTCTTTTGGAAGTTTTGTTTCAATGAGTTCTTATAGGATTCACTTTTATAACTTTTTATTTGCAATTTAATTTTTTATAACTTTAAAAATGAATTAAATTAGTATAATTATTATTTTTTCTTAAAACTGAAGGCGTTATATTAAATTCAAGTCTTAAATTTAATATCACATTAGTCTAGCCTATTTAAGGACCACAAAACTCATATTTTAAACGAATAAAATAAGTTCAGTCTGGAAAATAAATTATGTTCTCTCTAGATCTATATTCAGACCACAAAAATTCGTAAATTTAGATATTAAGACTCTCAAGAAACATCATGAATTATATTTGCTCTTATGGTCTTATTTTGCTTAATTATATACATTAGGACTAAACAAATCTAATCTGTAATAATTTGCTACCGTATACGAGCTAGCCAGAGAATGTACCGTAATTGGAGAAAACTACGTTAGCTGAGGGTACCATATATACGATATGATAAGCATCACTGAATATTTAAATAGTTTAAATTGACAGTGATAGTCTGTCACTTGACATTACTATACTCGTGAAAGACACAAAATAAAACCAGAGGGCTCTTTCACTCTCAATTCATCATCTTCTATCTATAGTTTTGCTTTGTTTCCTGAAGAAGTGAAGAAAGAGGAAAAATAGAAAAAAAATATAAAATAAAGTATAATTTGAATGAAAAATAAGAAAGAAGAGAAATAAAAAATTTGAAGACGGATTAACTTTTTTTTTCTTATATAAAACATTCTATTTTTATTTTATTCATTATTTTTTTTTTCTATTCACTTTATCTTTTACTATCAAATGGTTAAACCACTTTAGAAATAGTGTGGTTTGGATGCTGGCTAAACTCAGTTTTGCACCATAATCGAAGAAAAGAAAGAAAAGACAGCATATAAGAAGAGAGTAAAAAATGTATGTTTTTGGAGGAGTTTTTATAAACAGAAAAAATATATTGTTTTTATAAATCAATTTATAAAAGCTACTTTATAGTATTTTTTAACGTTAGACTTTTGATCTATGAATTATGGGAAAAAAACTAAATAAATTTGTTATATGTTAATTTGTAAAAGAGTTTCAGATTTTTTTTTAAAATTAGACTTCTGATTTATCTATAAGTTGGTTTAAATTTATAAAAAAATATTTTATTTTTGTATTCAATAAATATTTCTGAAAAAATATATCTAAAGATAGCTCCAATAAATCTATACTACACCAAATTTGGCGCATTTGATATGGTTGTGGTCAGGCTTTGTATCACTAATGATCATGAAAACAATTCTAGAAATCATTTATATTTTTATTTTGTCGATATTTATCGAAAATTGCTAGAGGGTGAATATTGAAATCGAGATATTAATGAATAATTACTTACTAATCTTAAAATCTTAAAATGGTTATGCATTTAACAGTATTACATCTTTTAAAAATTCAAAATGTGACTTTAAATTCTATATTAAATAAAATTGAAAAAATTGAATAATATATTAAAAAAAGATTAACAAATTCATTATGTTGAAATTTTAGAATTTTGGATTGAAGGTGACTTAAGTGATTTTTCCAATTCATTTTCCCAACCACACACTTACATATATCCTTTCTATAGTTATTTGAAAAGAATATAAGGTTCACATGTTTTTTTTTATTATTATTATTATTATTTCAGTTTGTTGGTTACATTCAACTCTCCTAGTTTTTAATTGATTAATCTATCTTTAAACTGTGTTTTTTATTTGATAAAAAAACATAAATTAGATCATTTTCATCCTAGTAAAGCGAAACATCGCTTTATTTAATGGGTACTATGTAAGTATTAGGTAAATAATATACATTCTCAGAAATTACGTCGTTATCATTGCTTCAACATCAGAAAGAATGTTTTCAATATACATATATAATATAAATGTATAAGACATAAAAAAAGAAATTAACTTTGGAAAAGGAAAGAGTTAGCGCGAGATGGAGAAAAGGTAATCAATCTTATTAATGTATCGTTTTCAATCTTAATCAATCTTATTAAGAAAGAGGAAAACAACCTTTGTTACTGTAATCAATCTTAAAGATATTAATCAAGAAACATTGTCTTGATTGGTGTCCCCTTACAACATTGATTAGGTTATAACTACATACAACTTGAATAAAAATTTTAGCACCATAAGAGCATTAAAAACATGTTTGAATTTGTCATATTAAGTTTAACCTTATAAGCATCAGTTAAAAAGAGATTCCTTTGTCATATTCTAAAGACAATAAAGATCCTGGAATAATTGTTGTGTTACTTGGTAAAAAGTATACTCATTTACCTATTCGAACCTGAGCAATCCAAAACATTGGAAATATTTGCATGAAGTAAATGAGCAAATTCATTTGTCCTTTTTATTCCTTAGATTAGACACTATAAAAAAAAATTTAAATTTGTTATAGTCAAATTTCATAGTAAAACTTTAATACGTGGGTAATAATGTTTTTTCCACAAACTTTTCACAGTAAAAAAATTGTAAATAATATGCTCGTAAGAAACATTTTATCTTTTCTATTTAACTTTTTATTTTTCGTAAACCAAAATTTTTATTTCTATTATAGTTTTCTCTATTTTCACTCATCCGATTTCTTAACTTCCCGTCGAACACACGTTTATGTTGCAAACAAAAGTAATTACACTAGAAATACTCTACTATATATCCGTTATTAGAAATTTTCATGTAAGGTTTTATAAATTTCATTTTCTACAAATTTTACAAAAATCATAAAAAAAATCTATAAAATATAAAAAATTGTAATAATAATAAAAAAATAATAATAATAATAGTAGTTGAAGACCCATTGCATATGTAAAGGGACTAAAGAAAAGATGGTGCTTATAGATAAATGTTACACACTTATTTCCTTATCTGAAATTGCAAACACACATTTACTTCTTCCACATTTGCAAAATATTTTTATCTAGACTTTAGGATTAAGGTGGATTGGGTTACATAATTAAGAAATACTTAATACTTGAATCAGACACATAATACCTTTAACGTATATAAAACATAACACTATAAGAAAAATATTTATTATGACAAATAAACTCAATACAATAATAATCTCGAATTTGATATAATAAAGAAACACATAATAAGACTAGTTTTATAAAATAAACGCTTAAAAATATTATGAAAATAAGATATATTTGTATTAGGCATATATAACATGAGTATCAAACCCAGTAGTTTTGGTATGTTCCAACAACTTAGGAGTGAAAGAGACTGATAGAGGATAAAGATTAGGAGAGAAATGAGGTCTGACAGAGATAATGGATTTGAAGAGGGAAAGCATATTAGTGATAAAATTATTATTTTTCACGTTTTTCCAAACATGGGGGGTGCAATTGACTGATATTATCTTCTAATTTGCTTCTGCATATAAAAAATGTGACTGTTCATCTAAGGACAAAGCAAGGTGGTAGAATAGAGATACTTTAGAACAATAATTGAGTCTTCTAACTTTAAACCAGAAGGGAAAAGATCCAATCAATGGTGTATATCCCAAATTAACTCACACAGCACTCAGCTATATATAGCTAGTGGAATACTAGTCCTAATATTTTATGCATTTCAAGAAAATTATTTCCATAACTTTGTAGTTTGCTTTCAATTCCTTGGTTTTTCTTTTGGAATGTTCTTCTCTTGCTTCAAGATCAATGACTTAATGTATCAACCTTTTCTTCTTTCGGCTGTAAAGTATTAAGTGGATCATTAGTTAACTAAAAAATTGACGAGACAAAAGGAATTACGAGACCATATAAAATTGTTTATGATGCCCACTGCATTTGAAGGTCGATTCTTGCTTCAGCATGACATTTTTGTGTCTTAATTCAAGTGAACGTTCACGGTTATAGAGGTTTTTAACTTATTTTCAAGGATGCATATAACAAGATAACGCAAGTTAATTATTGGCTAAAAATTAATAAATTCACTGGCCATCGAGATTGATGAAGGCTTTGAAACTGTTTATTATGCATGGCACATAATGTAGGTAAAAGATGAGTTTTTCTTTCTTCGCATTCCTTCTTGCCATTCGTGGCAATGCCCTGGGACATTATCCAAAGAATTACACCCACACAGGTGTCCAAATTCCATTGCATTCAGAAGGAATTTCATATTATAAAATTAAAAATGTTTTTTAAAATAAAAATATATGAAAGCATATTGAAATTTTATTGAGGTTTCTTTTTCATGGTCATCAATCATTATCGGGCACCCTTTGGTGTGGGGCAAAGATTTAGAAATTAGAAATAGAAAAGAGTATTACATAAGCAACAGACAAAAGGAGGGAAGACTAACGTGCAGAAGCCAGATGGTGATTGCTCAGTGAAACTCCATGTCCAGTATTTTCCAAAGCCTCACTTGTCTCATAAAAATGATGGAGAAAGCATAAGATGAAGATTAAAATATGGTGAATCACATACTTGTGTCTGCAGGAAGCGTGTACATTTTTATTTCAAGAACAAACTTTGGTTCAAGTCTTTGGCTTATTAATCATTTTATTGCATTGTGTTCATTTTTATGAACTAATGAATTTGGATCCTTTCAAATGCTAGTTCGACAGGCAGCAATTTCTGACACACTAGAAAATGTGAATTATTGAATGTATTATTAACCGAATTGGTCAATAATTCTAGAGTAGACTCCAGCACAAACTGCCCAGAGCATCTGCTTTAACACCACGTGAAACTTTATGGTACAATTTGTGTTCCAATTTAATTCAATGTTACTTCTTTTATATATATATATATATATATATATATATATATATATATGGATTTAGGGATGTAAAGTAGCTTAAAACTCTCGTCAACTTACAGGATTTGGGTTAAAGATGATCGGGCATGTAGTAAGGGGTAAACAAGGTTATTGGTATTAAAAAAATAAATAAATATACTTTGACACTATTTACAAAACTTACACCATTTTACTCCTGCTTTTTATAATAAAATATAATATCTTAATAAAATATTATTATTATTTAATGTTAAATAGAAGTAGATTACTGTTTGCCGTGTCAAAATATCACTGCCCTAAAAAAATCTGATTAGAGACTAACATCGGTTGCAAGTTAAGTTATATTAAAAGAACATTAAAGACATATTTGTCTTAATTTAATTTCTTTATAAGTATTCAAGGAAGATGGTTAAAATGACAAATGGAAGTGCATTAAAGAAACATTAATTGTAGCAAAATGAGAAAACAAATACTTTTTATTAGCCATAAACAAAGTTATTTACATCTCAAATGAATTCAATTCACGATTGTTCAACAGAATTATATCATAAATGACTCGGTTGGTTATTTGAGTGAAAAAAAATATATTTTTAATAATGGAAGAAATACCACAGTAATATATATATATATATATATATATATATATTCAACCATTAAAATTATTTTCTATGATCCAGTAAGAGTTATAACATACTGAAAATTCTAGAATTTCAAAATGAGACTAGAAGAGATATAAAGAGATAAAAATCAATACATGATCAGGTTCCAATAATACTTCTGACGTTGTTTTTATAATATATAATTATTTATATATATTATGTTAAAACTTTCAAAGTTTTTATAATATATAATTATTTATATATATACTATGTTAAAATTTTCAAATCAATTAACGAGGTATATTAAAAAGAAAACATTACAAATTTAATAAACGAAGTAAACTGTAAAAAAAAAATTAAAAAAAATTCATTTACTATATCATAAATCTTTTGACAAAAACCTCGATTGTATCATAATATATAAAAAAAATATAAAAATATGAATAACAGTATCAAAATGTAAGTATAATATAGATTAAAAAACTATCAGATGATGTTAACAAATCAAATAGGGTAATTGAAATAGTAAAAAGCTAAAAATAGAATATGAAGAATTGATTTTCTGCTTTTTGGTGTAGAGTATCTTTATTGTTTTATTTTATTAAAAATCTTGTATTGATTAAAGATAAAAACTAGTTTATAATATATAAATAAAGATAATATTTACTTTATAAATTGATTTTATGAATATGAGTTAAACATAAACTTACTTTCTAATATAATATTAAATTTTATTTCAATAAAACCTGTTGGGTCTTGCATTACCCACTATTAAATCATCAATAAATATTATTTTAGAATTTCTATGTCCACTAAAAGTAGAGTTAATTTATAATATATTTACTTAATTTTATTTTAAATATAGTAAAATTATTTTTTTTAAAAAAACAAAAGTTATATGAATAGATAGGCAGGTAAGTTGAGTTTGAAAATAAGAATTTCACTTTTCTTTGTTGAGTTTGAAAATACGAATTTCACTTTTCTTTCTTTTTTTTAAAAAAATGGGAAAGTCATAGATTGTCATAAAGCTATAAAGCTTTAGTTTCTTTTTTATTTCTAAAAGAAAAATAGTAAAAAGTATATACGACTTTGGTTTTTATTTGAAGCAAATTGAAAGTAATATAGATTTTGATTTGTCTTTTTTAAATTGATAGTCATATTCATGCATAGAACTTTTTTTTTAAATTATATAATTGGAATGTCATGCATAGAATTTTTTTTTTAAATTATATAATTAGAATGTTTAAAATTTGATATAGAAAGAAACAAAGTCATATATATACATAGATAGATATAAAAGATGAGATAAACTCGTATCAACCCAATTAAATGTAATTAACTTAGACCTCTAATAAAAGGAGTGTCAAGCCATAACAAAGATTATGAAACAACATACAAATGAAGACTTTTAAGCTTAAACTATAGGACTAATATGGCTAATGCTACAATAACTGAGAACAGAGACTAGGTGGTCAGATTTTGATATTTACACCTCCTTGATTAATAAGTATATCCCTGTATTTTTTTCTATATTTTCTTAATGGGAAAATATCCTTTTATATTTTCAGCAATGTGTTTAATTTTTTTCATCCTATTTTTTGAATCCTCTATTTTCATTATTTTTAAAATTCTATTTTTCACATACATATATCTTCATTATTCTCTGGAATCCATTTTTATATCTCATCTTTATTATTCTATAAACCTTTTACAATTATTTCCTGTTTTTTTCTCATTAAAAAAATAGGAATTTCCAATAGCATTAAAAGAAGCATGTTCACCAGGAAAAGAAAAATCCACGTATATAGCGCACGTTCCGGAAATTCCCTTTTTATGATGGGAGGAGCTAAGCCCAAAAATAAAAAGCAAAAGATCCCATATCTTGTATTATAAGGTTTCATGCCAATTTCAAACTATCATTTTGAAGAAAAAAAATTAGAGTATCATGTATTATATTGATGAAAAACATCGTACTTAATATAGGGAATAAATTTATAATATTTTTAATAAAGAAAAATATATAAGTTTAAGATTTAAAGAATAATGAAGATGAGATGCAAAGATATAATTTAAGAAATAATGAAGATGAGGTTGAGAAAACAGTGTTGGTGGGGGTAAAAAAATGAAAAAAAAAAAAGAAAAAAGAAAGAAGAAGAGTATTTTAGTGATAAAAATATAGAAAAAAATGTGGTATACTTATGAATTCGGAGGGTGTGAATATCAAAAGCTTACTTGTGGTAGTTTATTTTTTGTTTTTGCTACATACTGTTTAAATTGTATGGGCTTCGTCTTACCTTATGGAAGCATTTCCTATTTATTGCAGTGTATTATTTTAGGCCGTTTTTTCCTGCACCTTCATTGCAACGTACACTCAAAGAACTTCAAAGTTCACCAAAGTTTAAATATTATTGATTTGATAAATCTTTTATACTTAGTTTAGTGTTTATTGCACACACCTATGATATTTTATAACAAAAGTTTATCCATACCAAATTAACTAAAAGTTTCTTACGAGAAAGTCATAAAAACTCCACATGTAAAAGCTAACTAAAATAATTATTAGAATTAGTTTAAAGGGAAGATTCTTTTATGATATATGAATTCTAGTTTATTTTCTAATACTTATCAGTTTTTTTATCATAATTTTGATTGAGGCATATCCAAGCAACCTTGTGTCACTCGATTAACTCCGATCTAATTTGAATGTACAATCAATCATTTGAGTTACTTTATTGTCTTGATAATGTTTTTCCACATACAAAAATCAACATTATTTGTTTTTACATAAAGAATATTTAAATCATAAAGATATTTTGTGTTGAGATTTACTAATATAAAAATCAGCTATATTTATTTTTGAATTAAAAAATTTTAAATTATAAAGAGAATTTATCTTTAGAGTTAGTAGATTAAAAGAGATATTATATTAATTTTAGAAAAATATAAATAATCCAAAAGAAATTATATGTAAATATATTTTGTATATTTATTTATGTACGCTAAATCCGCGGATTAAATTTTATTTTACTTTTATTTTTCAGTGTATATATCCTATTACAGTGTGTTTCAAGAAAATAAAAAATATATATATTCTCGCACCAACGATAACCTAACGACTAGATGAATCCTTGCAATTTGAAAACACACTCTTTTTTTTTCTTTTTTTTTTCGTTGGAAGAGAAAAAAACAGTCTCTGAAAAAAAAGCAAAGAAATTGAAGGATTCAAAAGCCTGGAATCGAGCTCAAGATTCGGATTGGGAGCGAAGAAAGATGGAGTCCCCAATCTCAATTTGCAACGCAGAAATTTCTCTTCAAACGCAAAACATCGACGCCTTCACCGCTTCTTTCGCCGAATCCCTTCGTTCCCTGCTACCCATAGCGCAAGAAACCGCTCGCTCTCAAGGTCCTTCACTTCCATTCTATTATCTCTCACGCTTTCGTCTCACACATTAGGGTTTCAACTCCAAACCTTCTTTACTTCACTACCTTCGTCTTAGGGTTTCCGTTCTCACTCTCCCTCTTCTTTCTTCCCAGTTCAACTAGACGAGGCAAAAGCTAAACTGAGAGACACCGAGGATGATTTGGTCAAAGCACTTGCAGGTGACTTCAACTTTTTCTATTCAATTGTAATTTCGCATTTCCGTTTCAATTCCTTTCCACCTTCAGATAACCGCTTCTATTTTTACGCGCAGTCAAGACTCGCAAAGAGGCCAAGCGATTGGCACTGGTGGATGCTGTTGCTTCTGCAAAGGCCAGAGTTGAAGACCTCAATGCACGTATTCAGGAGCAGCGTACCAAAAAACAAGAATATGCTGCAATTATATCTCAACAATCTCTTGGTACTTCACCTCCTTATCTACCATATGCAGCTTTCTTGCTGGATGCTTATATATTTATATGTATTATCTTTCCTTCTGGATGCTTATTTATACTATAAATTTATTTAATTTAATCATTGCAGAAAAGTGAAGGTACTCAACATTCCCTTATTTATGTTGTACAAGAAATAAACAGTTATCTTTCTTGGTTGTCTACTATAGTCATCACAATCAGACATGTTTGTAGTTTAAGATCTTTTCCAGTATTTATGTTTATTTTGTTTGCTGGGCTCATCTTTTGTGATGACGAAATTATATGTAAATATGAGCACGATATGTCTCTGTGATTACTTAGGAATTGTGGCATTAACGTAGCCAAGTGCTATCTTGCATTGGCATTAAAATTAGATTATAGAGGTTGTCACGCCCATTTACTGACATTTTTTTTCTAATAGCTACTTCAACATGCGGTCTATCTTTCCTTTTGTGGAAGCAAAGAACTTTTTAGGACAGGAATTATCATGCAATCTTTAATATAATTTTTAATGTTTTAAGTTTCACTTGTTGTAAAAGAAGTTCTATGAAGGTTTTGTCATTTGTGTCCTCTTGCCTCTGCTGGACGTATTTTGGAATTGTGTTTGTGTCTGTTAACATGTATATATTTGCATTGTTCTACTTACTATTGGATATCTGCATCAGGAGATATATTATAAATAAACAATTCTAAGCTAATCTTTCCTCACCCCTCTTCTCTTTTCTTTTGTAAAAAGCTTTGGCTGCATCTCAAGGGAAACTAAATGAAAGAGTTGAACAGGATGATGAAACTCAAGAGGTCATTTCCTGGTACAATAGGGTCCTTGGTTTTCATGTGAAAAGCGGACGTGGTAATTGGTTGGCATTGTTCTTTTGTACAATGATGGTTTTTTCTTCTGCAATTGATATCCTAACTAGTTTTCTGCTCTTCAGGGGTAAAATTCACATTCAAGAATATAAATCTGAACAATCCAAATGAGGAGTACTTTTTTACTGTCTTCCATGAAAAGGATACATATTCATGTAAGCATAGTATCTGATTTTGTTTATGATCTGAAAAGTATATGGATATACTTCAGGAAGTCTGAATTCTGTCCTTTATCTTTCAGTATTAAGTTGTGAACCTTTCCTCAGTGAAACCAAAGGGTTGATCCACGAATTAAACAACACAAATGATCTATTTAAATTTGTCAGAGTAATGAGGAAAAAGTTCCAAGAAGCAGTGGCACAAGGTACAACAATGGTCCTTTCATTCTTTTACACGAGTGCAGTCATGATATTGGAGAGTTCTGTATGTTGCCAGATGAATTTAGCATTTCGATTGCAAATTAAGTTTATTGGGCCTTTGTACAGGATGATTATTTTTTGAAAATTGAAACCATGATTACTGAACACCATGTGAACCAGAGTTATCTGCCCAACCAATAAGCCTTGGCCACTTCTGCTTAGTTTATCCATAGCCATTGTTGTAGACATGGCAACCAATGTATGGAGAAAGGATCTTACTTGGAAGTCATACATAGTTATTAGGAAGGATTGATCTATCTATATTTGTGATGATCTCCTTAGTTTGCATTTGTTTTAAGGTATCGTAATACATTTCCGGGTATCATATTCCTAGAATATTATAGCTAAGAATGTTTTCTTGATCTTTTAGAAACATGTTTGGTTACAATTTTAATATTCTGAGGAATATTTATTAGAGTTTCAAATAATTTAAATAAAAAATAAGTAAAAATGGAAGTTAAAAGAATTCTAGAAAATAACTTCCTATATTGTCAGGGTAAGTTTCCCACCTCTCACTGGGAATAGAAAAAGTGCAGGAAAAAACACGATAGTGCAACTTTCTTAGGAATCAACAGCACTCAAGTATAATTTTGCAAAACCCATGGCAAACAAGAGAATATTATGAGCTTATATTCTGTTATACAAAGACACTCTTAACCATTTGAACAACTTTTCTTGTTTTTGGAACATTGGTGAAAATGCTGCTTATTATGAATGTTATTTTTTTAAATTACATAAAAACAGGGAGTTTAGTCGTGACAGCTGGTGAACATGAACAGTCTGCTTTTAACTCTGCATCTGCTCCAGTTTTGTCAACGTCATCTGTTAGAAGTGAATTTCTGGGTAAGGAAAATGAGCATCAAGTTGAACCTGCAGAAGTTAATGCAAAAATCGGAAAAAAGTATGTTCATAGAAGGCTAAATGCAGTCTTATCTCCAGGATCTGCATCATCTGTTCGCCAGTCTCCTCGTTTGAAGGTATGAGTTCCCAACTGTTGTATTTGGTGACTTAAAATTCCTGTCTTATCACACAGCATTATCCTCATCTAAGATCATTCTCTTCACAGAAGATGCTCTCCTGTTGTAGTTGACCATTGCCCATCGAAATGAATGGTTAAGAAGTCAGTCCCTTTAGATCTTTTTCTTATCTATTCTTGGTGTCATCAATCAATGTTAGCTTAGAAAAAGATAATAATGCCTACCTGACTCAGAATATCCAGTTTTATCCTTGATATGTGTGCTGTAGATGCTGAGAATTTTATATTGGTAATTGAATTGTTATTTTCTGAATTAGCTTAAGTGAGTGGAATTGACTTTGGCCCCGTTAGGTTTTTAGATTGGAACTGAATTGAGTTTTGCCTATAACTTATAAGTTATAACAAGGACTGAAAAGCGGAAATTCTTATGAACTTGATTCTCTCTCTCTCTCAAATTTATGGTCAGACGGAAAAGTGTACGAGGAAGGGTGAATTTTTTCCCCTTCGTTAGGTGACTGAGTTTTTCCTCTTTTTTATCTGATACCTGTCCTTAATTACATGTTTAGGTTTGATTGTCCCACTTAATTGCAATTGCCTCTTTTATAGGTCTTTTTCTGGATCAGAAATATAATTATCATTATTTGAATAATTGCTACGGCCTACTGTTTTATGTGCATTGGCCCTTCTTCAGTAGTATCCTACTATTCGTTTTGGATTTTTCTTTATGGATGATGGTTAAGAAGGATGGGGGTTTTATCTTTAATGCATTTGTGGGTCCTGTGGTGCATAGATTGGATGTAGGGGGTTGCTGTAGTCTCTATTTTGACATCATTTAATTGAGAATAAATTGATATAATTCTTGTATATATATCTATGTATGCATACAACAACAGCCAATACCTGTCTCGTTTATATATGACAGGCTAGGAAAGAAAGTTGAGGGGAGTATGCTAGCCTCGTCATTTGTTGATACAGACTGGGGTCTCTGAAATTCTCCTGTTGACGCATAACTCATGACTCAGGTTGCCAAGTGCTAACAAATTGACACAATTCCAGACATTTGTGCATTCTATATGTCTCAATCTGTACATATTGATCAGATGATCTCCACAAAACGGGTCAAACGTCTATGTGGGAGGCAGGAGATTTGTTGTAGTTTAAAAGTTCTCGACATCTTGTAATATCCATTTTTCTTCTTAGATTGTTTAGCTTGTTCCTAAACTAGTCAAGTGAAGCAATGTATTCGAGTGATTTTTCATGATCTTTCACTTACCCCTAGTGTTCCAAATTTTCACTTTAACCAATTATATATTGAACTTTTGAGATTGATTATAGGTAAGATTGTTTTGTGACCTGTATATTCCAGATTCTAGTTGAAATAGTCTCTCACACAACAAGACTCAGGGCTCGTTCATATTAAAGTTAAGTAGAACTAATTATGAAAATTATGAATTGATGAATGAAATAACCATACCTGCGGTACACCACAATGAATCATTGGCTTTGTTACTGTTGGATAAATCGAGGCAGAAATACTCACGCTTTTTGTTCTCTTTCGGATTCTTAGATTTAATGTATGTGGAAAAAGTGTTAAATGTTGGCTTTGGAATCGAAGAGTGTTGGTGGTGGATTGTAGAGACCATTTCTTGCAACGTAAATATGGTAAATATGGTTTTAAAGGAAAGAATTTTGGTGAAGGTTGGTTGTTCGATTGATTTGCCCGTGTTTGATCTTTATGGTTACACTGGAATTGTATCATTTTTAAAAATGAGATATCAAATGGTGAACTTGTGTTTCACCTCATTGAATTTAGATCATGGTTATGGTTGTGACTAGAAAGTTGAAGGACAACATGTATGATATAATGGTCTATGAGCTAAATAATGTGCTTAAAGGGTCTGTGGACAACATGTATGATATAATGGTTGGGTTGCTATAGTTTAACTTTATAAGCTGTTACATGTCTTGTTGATATTATATATTTTGTTTTTGTATACGGATTCGGTATTCTTCTACCCTTTTAATATAATGTTATCTTTTGGCTGAAATAAAAAATTAAAATGTCAAATTGGCACATTTTACCATGCCTAGACCCCAAAATAGTAAGAACTTTGTACTGAAGTTCTAGATGGTTTGAAGTCTAAACTTGAACTTAAACTTGCGTGACCCTATGTCAGCTGCAATTTGATTATTAATTAACAATGGACATCTCCAAGCACGTAGTTTACGTTGAGATGCTGGACATATTAAGATTTTAAAAGTAAAATTTAAGAAGATTATTTAACAATGTCATGGCATATGTTTTTTTTTTTAAAAGACATTTATGTTTAAAATTTTTAGTTTAAATTTTAATAGATTGATATCGTAAAAATTTAAAATATTTGGACGGAGTCTAAAAAATTTTAGGATTTGGAAGAATGATATAAATGTTTACAAAACATTGAAAGTTACCAGCTTCGATGATTTTTTTTTTTTTTAAATACTAGGTTAGGAAAAAAAGTAGCTCGAATTTAAATTTTCTAAACTTTTATTTACTAATTAGTTTTAAATTCATGTTTTTCTATACTAGTCTTTACTTACTAGTACTTTTTATTTTTAGGTTTCGAATAATATATTCAAAGTTATGGTTTCCATTATTTTGTAGACGAGGAAGATTCGCATACTGATTTAATTGAAATTTAATAAGAACATTATTCACGAAAAAGATTATAAGGATTGCACAACAATATCTAAAACACTTTAAATGAATAAAACAAAAGGATAATGTATGATGAAAGAAAAAAAAAAGTTTATTTAACGACACAAACGGAGAATCTTAAAATTTCAAAGTTTTGAATGTAATTGTTTAATGAGTGTGATATTTATATGTCTTAGTTATTTGTATTTGTATTATAAACACTACTTGATATTTTATCTTAAAAATAGTTATCTTAATTAATTAATATAAATTTTATACACGAACCCCCTTTTATAAAATAATAATTATATTTAATAAAAAACTAATATTAGTTTTTAAAACACATAATATAATTTATATTTTAAATAATTAATCTAAAATTTAAATTTAAATTAAATAATATGATTTAAAATTTAAAAATATATTATTTTTATTTTTAGTTATTTGATTTTATTATTTTTTATTTTTTGAATTGGATCAAAATGATTGGCTTGATGTAGGATCCAAGTCACGCCAAAAAATTTATAGTCTGTTTAGAAAGTTGATTACATAACTTAATATAAATTTTTTAAGTAATCATGGACAACATTTTGTTTATTAATATTTTATTAGCACACATCTTCATGCTAATCTGCACAGACTAAAGAAAAATAAGATTAAAATATAATTTTCTACTATGATTTAAGATTTGAAAATGAAGTCTTTGATAACGAAAATGATGGTAGATTTTTCTCGAAGAAAGTTTGTGATTGCATAACTAAAAATGATATTTTGAAATTTTAAATAAAGTAAATGATATCTAAATGATAAATATGTATACATAAGCTATTAGATTAAACTAAAACTAACTTAAACTCATCTAAATAATTGACTACGTTTACTTATTTCATAAGAGAAATTTTGATATCATATTAAAAGCTGAATTTATTTTAATTGTAATCCATTATCACAAAACAAACTTGTAAGTTATGATTTTTTTCAAGTTTTAAGAGAATCCACTTTAGTATTGTATTAAAGTATTAAAGCAGTGAATTTTAAATTTATCTCAATTTTATAAACATGTATATTTGTGATGGCAAGTTTGAGATTAACTTACTAATATAATGCTAGAGGTATTAAGAGTCTATTGTAGTCAAGATTTTAATCTATGGTGTATCAGACTCCATTAATTTTCACACATAATGTCTATAATATCTTTAAGGTGTACACACGATATCATTGAGAATTATATTGAAAATCCCATCTAAATTAAAAATAAAATTAATTTATAGCATATAAATGTAAAAAACTTCATCTTATTAAACCAATTTGTGTGGTGGAGTTAAACTCTCATTGTAGTAATATTGATTGAATAATTTACAAATGACTACTGAATTCTACATTTTACTTTCTAGTACACACAGCACCTTTAGGAATTCTTCAACTATGTCAACCAATACCACTTAGTTTTACCGAAAAGTTGTGGCAATTTATTAGGTAACTAATTTGTACAACATATGATCGTAAAGTGGTGTCGTTTTGGGCTAGTTTTTAGAACTCTTCAATGGGTGGTACTTAACGTGAAAAGATAATTAATTACAAATATATACAAATGGTGTAGAAGAGTATTAGGTACAGAAGAGGGGGAAGAAACAGTTTCAATTTGTGGCTTGACGTAACCGTTTGTGAAGCAATGCATAGGTATCATTCCATAGCTTTCTAGCTTCTGATTCCTCGTTTGCCAGACTTGAGCAGTTACTCTCGTTACAATCTGTAAAATATTTTCCACTCACTCCTTCTGTTTTTCCACTTAGCGCAACATAACATGTAGTTGATGCTCCCTGTCAACATGCATTCATGTACTAATTAATTAACTAATTAATCATACTCATAGTGGAAACTCATCATTAATTAAGCACCAAAATATTTACAAACCTGTGATATCGATTTCAGTAACTTTGATGCAATGAAAAACAGGGAATCTGCATGGAAATCTTATTAGTATTTAGTTGCGTTAACCTTATGAAAATGACTTGAGCATACGACTTATTAAATTAATTACCCGTTATTAAGCCCTTATGTGCTCTAATAATTCCCGTCTTCACAATTCCTGGATGCACTGCGTTAATTGTTACATTTGCATTCCTTTCCTGTGATCCCACCCAAAAATTAATTAGAAATCAATAAAAAAACGTTTTCTTATATAACTTCTTAATTAGTATTTTTTATATATTCATTAGTATTTGTCTTAATTAAATAGGCGTGGTGATCACGATTCCACTCAAATAATAAAATAATAGAAAAAAATAGAAAGTTTGGGGAGTTAAGTTATATGTCATTTTCTAACCTTAAGTTGTCTTGCCACTTCCTTGACATGCAGAATTGTTGCCAATTTTGACTGAGCATATGCGCGTGTCCCATTATAACTGCATTTGTTATTTAAAATAATTAAGGTGATTGGTATCTACATTTAATGCAATCAAATTTGATCTTAATTTTGCAGAGATAGGGACCAAGTGGTATGGTGTTGTACTTTTTTCCGCAGAGCATGTTGTTGAAACAAAACGCAGATCTTTTCACCCAGCTATGAATCACTGAAGAAACGTTTATTATTCTTCCTTCAATGCCTGACTTCCTTGCAGTATCTATCATTTTCTCTAGCAGCATCTTCGTTAACAAAAAATGTCCTACAATTTAAGAAATAATACGAAATTAAGATCTGCAAGAAATAGGTGAAATCTGCAAGAAATAGGTGAGAATGGAGAAGTACCTAAGTAATTTGTAGCAAATGTCATTTCAATTTTGTCTTCGGAGAACTCTAAGTTTTGAGAGTACATTCCTGCATTGTTTCTGTGAAGTAAACATATTCCAGTCCAGCTTTTAGCACTTGATCAATATACTAACTTCACTTTTCTTACCTAATGAAACGAAGGAAAAATATGATAAAAGTAAAACTTACATGAGAATATTAAGGGGCAATTCTAACGCTAAAAACTCTGAGCAAAATCTCTGTACAGAAGCAAAAGAGCTAAGATCAATCTCCAACAGAATAACCTCAGCATGAGGACTCTCCTTTTGGATCTTCTCTCTCACTTCCCTCGCCTTTCTTAAGTCCCTCGCACCAATCACAACCCTTACTCCTCTTTTTGCTAACACTCTAGCCGTTTCAGCTCCAATTCCAGAAGTCGCACCTTCAATTCAAAATTCAACCACACATTGCAACTTCATTATTTGAGCTAGTCCCACATAGTTTGAAAACAACAGAACATTTGTTTAGGTGAAACCTTAGCCGGTAAATTACTATCATATCCAAGGTAAAAAAAGATGGATAGAGATGTCTGACACAGACAAAACAAACGCAGATTGAGCAAGTACAAACGAAAATGCGAGTGATACTGTGACAGCTTATGTTATGCCTATATATATATATATATATATAATATCACAGCAAGTAGAAAGTTTAACCATACTATGTAACCATTCTTCATGATATATATTATTGGTGTTGTTATATGGTGACTTACCAGTGATGAGAGCGGTTAGATTTGAAGGGAGGAAGGAAGAGAAATCTTCAGTAACTTGCTCAGCTGTTGAATTTGAGCCGAAACCACTAGGGCCAGCAATGCCTGCTAAGTACCGTAGTGTTGCCTTCATGGATTGCCCTGCTTTAGATTCTCACAAGTTAGATTCTCACAAGGACAAAGCATTCGTGTGTGCAACTAAAACCCACATACCTATATATATGCTAACTCATACCTAGGTAGTGTTTGCTGATAATTTCCTATTTTAACACAGAAATTATTGATTGTATAACGTAAGACTATTATGTGTTTGTTGTTTTGAGGTATGTAATTTTTTTTAACCCCTCACATTTTATTTCATTTATATATATGTGCTGATTTAACACGTGTATGAAACGTCACTTAGAGCGTGGACTTGGACCAAGCCAAAATAAATTTGTATATTAATGAAGTTGTTTGGCAGCAGCTGAGCTAAGAGTTTTGTAGAATGGTTAGTGAAACGTAAGTTAATGCATTGAATGGCACACAGTTCCTTCCTATTAGAGTACCCACTAATTCTGAAGTAACATAATTGATTGAGTTGAGTTGAGAGCACCCATGTTGGATGGTCCACAAACTATGTGATTTGAACCTACCAAAACGGTAGATATTAATTAATTATATCACCACGTATTCAATTCATCATCCCTATTTGCAATTCCTTTGGACATTTCCACCTTTACTTTTCCGGTTTTCATTTCTCATAATTACTGCTGTCCTTATTAAGTGGCTTGCATTTTCCACTGGGCTGTGGACTTTGGTGTGTTTTTGGTAAAACTTTCGAGTAGGTAATAATTAAGAGTAACAATGAATCATTAATTATGTGAAGATTATTTCTCAAGTAAAACCCAATTCTTACGTGTAAATCAATGATGTTTGGTACCTCTTTTTATTTTTCTTTTGTTTTCCACAAGGATTCCTCCTCCTCTAATCTCTTTCACTTTTCTTATGGCCCTCTTGCCATCTTGCGCAGTTTGAATCAAAGTTATTTCCTTCAGTGGAGGAGCTTCAGTTCCATGATCCATCCACAATCTATGACTTAAGTTTATTTTTGTTTCTTCTAATATATGGTGACAGAACTATATCATGTGATGCTTTATACAATTGAAAGGACAAAGAGTACTAGACAAGAAGATCCAGTTCCAATTGCTCAGCAAGATACGTGATCTGCTTTGCCCAACTTCTTTTTGAAACTCCGTTTATACTATCACATAAATAGGTTTTTAGTTCCACAAAATCAAAAAAATACCACAGCCACGTTCACATATTCCACTCAACTTCCTTTTTCTCATTCTTTTTTCCTTATTTTGGGTTACAACTATTATTTCCAAGTTTCAACCAAAAGATACTGTTGGTATATATGCAGTGTGCGGTGCGACATAAATATAGCTTGTTGCACCAAAAGTCACGTCCTTCTGCACGAGCTAATTATATATTCTACTTCTTACGATACGTTAACGTCAAGAAATACAAAGAAAATAAAAAAGGTATGAAAATGTGTTTTCTTACTTTCGTCCTTTGCTTGAAATATGTCCAAATAAATGATCAATCTATTTGTTACTTTTTCAATGTAATAAAATCATTTTATATTATATATCTTCTTATCTTTACTAAACTTACCGTCCAAATATATTTAAGTAATATAATATAAATTTTTTTATCACATTAAAAAACTGATTTATCATGGATAAAGCAATAAAAATAGACGAACTTATTGGTTTAATTATCAACTCATTTTAAAACATATCGTCCCTTGGTTATTAGTTTTGTATGTTTATTGATAATATTTGAAAGAAAGAAAAAATATTATCGGTCCCCACTTTTTCAGTAGTTATTTAGATTTCGTGCATATCAATATAAAGAAGAAACTTACTAATTTATAGTCTATTTTTTCAAACATCTTTTTGACTTTGTATTAATGATGGTAAGAAATTATTAAGTAACCACATCAAGTCTTTATTTTAAAGTACGTTTTCTTTCTTGCTTTCTAGCTCGAGTGCACAAGGTATTCTTATTGTATATTTAATATATTTAGCATCACTAATTATAGATATATTAAAACAATATTATATGCAAATTAAATTTGTTCATACTTGCACGCACGTAGTAGTAGTCAAAACTTTCTTTATGTATCTTTCGATTTTTTCCCTCCAAACAAGTTTTTTGACCATGCCCTGCATATTATATACAAAAAGTTAATCTCACAGTCACCGAAATGTTTAGGATACGGCAAGGTATCCAATCGTTCGCCAACACTATGAATGATTTGTAGAAAAAATGGTGCAACTTTTCAGGTAAAGGGAATGAATTTCTCTCTTATTTTAATACCGGAATTGATCATGAATAACCATAGAAATCAAGTGGCAAAATTCATGCACGTCAATTTGTTTTCTTTAAAGTTTTCTAGAATGACCCCTACACACATTTTCTTATATAAAAATTGACCCCTACACCAAAGATTATTAGTTTTGACCAAGATTTACATGTACACATCCCCATCTTAAGTAAAGTAATCACATTATACTTAATTCATCATCCCTTTTTTTCCCAGATGATGCTTGCATGCACTGATGAAGAAAGAAGGTATGAACATATGCATCCTCACACGTGTGCCACTGGAAAAACCAATTATAATTGGTAGCTACAACATGCATTGAGAATTTCAAGAAACTGATTCATGATATGGGAGATAGAATGAGAAGATTGAAGATACCATTTAGAGTTAGTTTGAAAGAAGTGAGAAAGTGTGGAGCGTGGTGATGAGAAAGATGGTTTTGATGTGTGGCATTGACGAGTGTCTTTATTGATGGATGATGGGTCTGAGAGAATGATGGGTGGTGTTGGAGGTTTGACGGATAAAAGTAAGGCATTGAGAGTGACCCTTTGAAGGAGGGAATTGGAAGTGCATAAGGGTCCCATTTTGTTTCCCAATTTCCCAACACCATCTTATCACTTCCCACACCTCTTCAACCACCACTCAGTTTCACACGTGATCTTCATTCCTTCATGCCATGCGCCCACACATTACTCAATCTCTCCTTTTCTACTGTTCCAAATCCACACACATATACTACATGCATTATTATGCATACTTCACATACATCCTTCCATCACACTAAACCCACATCATTCAAAAGCCGAAGTCCCTCATTATACCTTCTTTTCCTACCAAAATACTTTAACTTACTCACTAATTAATCCTACTTTTAATACTTCAACTATTATTTTAGTTGCTACATGACAATATTTCTTCTTCAGATTATTACTTATTTAAATAAAAACATATATACTTCTTAATTTCTACAAAATAACACACGAGAGGGGAAGGGATTTTCATACACACAGTTCCAGTACGAATTAATCACGCAAAGTCGCATCTTTGATTTTAATTGAAGAAAAATTAAACAGTATAAAGAAACTGATTTGACATCGAAATCACGCGTGTCCTTGTATTACGATAGCACAAATCCTTCCGTAGAAATTTTCCCAGATAAAGACTAAATAATAATCAAATAAATTTAACTGACACTCCCAACAGATCCAAAAATATCATGTGTAGTGCTCATATCTATAAATATACTCTTCTTTATTAATTGTGTGACTTAACCTTTAAGCTAATTAATTAACCTTAAAGACATGCCACATACAACATTATTACTAACGTAATTAGTATGAAATTTTATTTCACCCACCTGATCGACGCAATACTCTAACTCATTAGTTGAAAAGGAGCTTTTTCTTTTCAAATTTAATGACGTATCATAAATTGGCAATTCAAATTAAACGCTTTAATATGTTGTCTTATTTCCCACTTTTTAATGTTTCTATTAAACTAAGCTTCGCGTCTTCCTTCTCCACTCTTTTAATTAAATGTAATGAGCAGTCTAATTACTTTCATCATTCATCAAATAATTACACATGGCAATATTGTTAATCATTCCCTGGTACTATATGTCATCAATTAGTCCGTCTTATCCACTACACACCACAAATTTATGCTGCTAAACTTATTGTTAAAATATAATTGTAGCATAACTAAAAAACCGAGACACGTTTAACATATAACTAGAAATGTATTAGTACATCTTATTCAAGTTAATTTGATTTCAAAAGAATGAAAGAAGTAATTACTGTATCCATATATATGAAGAATGAAATAGTTTAAATCAAAACACAAAAATAAGAGAGTAGTTTATCGAGGGGTCAAAAGTTGATACGATTATTTCCATTATTGGCTGTTAGCATGTAATATAATTAGTCCATAGCTTTATCTCCTAGAGTCTATAACCTACTAATCTATAGAAAGTGCAAGTGCTTTCACATTTGAGGTTTCTGCATTTCAGCTATCATAGCCTTTCTCTTTCTGAAACGATAGAAAGAAATATTAATCCACCACCACACATAGGGATGTCTTGTCTTCTTCCATGATTATAGAACTATATGAACATATTAAAGTCCTAATTGTGTTGATTATTACTCGTATCAAATCACCAACAGCTCCACTTTATGGATACTAAAGATTTGTAAATTGGACCTTATGTAGAACCACATAATACCTAATCTAGCCATAGAAGATGGTATTTTTCTTATACAAAAATACATATTGTTAATCTTAGGTGGCCAGTTTTCAATGATAATGGTAGGAACACAAATAGGATGAATAAACGTAGAGAAAATACAAGTGACGTGTATGTTACCTTTGACGGAAAAAACAATATAGTACCTGTAGGGCCCTAGCGTCACAACGTTGTCCGCTACAATAATAGCCAAAATTTCATACCTCAATATGGATATGCCTTCAACAAAGTTGAAATTTAACAATGCCGACAAACCCTAAAAACGTTTCCTCCCATCAATCATAACCCATAACTGCTCGTGTTTTCTTTTCATCCATATGAACATCAAAGATAAGATTACTGAAAATAGAGAGAATGTGCATGTCATGCATCATTTTGATTTGTGGTAGCCTCACGTGTGATACACCAATAAGACTGTGAGAAGATGGACCCATGTCACACGAGCCAATCACGGAACATATGGATGTGGTGGGCACACCAAGAATAGATTGTTAATTAAGTGCTACAGTGTATATTATTATTACTATTAACTTAATAATCTATAATATGAGAGATGTTTCCTACTGTTGGAGACGCTTATATGCTAAGATTTGAAGAAAAGGTTGTTTGTCTTTATCGTCTTGCAGCGAGTGTAAACAAAAAGAACATGTTTGCACAATCCAAGGAGAAATTAAACTGTTGATTGTAGTTGATTGAGGATAATGGCATGTTAGCAACACAATAATAAAATAATAATAATTAAAGAATAACAAATAATTCTTAAAAACCCATGATTACGTGAGTTGTTCTATAAGAAGACTGAATGGTGGGTAAAGGAGGCATGTGAATTGCAAACAATATTTTCGGAGACAATATCATGTGTTTGCCATTTCTCGAGTGGGTTTTACAGTGGAATGTGGAGACTCTATGAAGAAAACAAGTTGGAGTAGCACAAAGTAACCAAGAAGAATACCTGCAATATCGAAAATCAAATTCAGTGTCAAATACTTTTCTCTTTCTCTCTTTTATTATCTTGTTATTAAATATTTACTGATTTTATTGATAATTAATATTTTTTCAAAAACTGATCACTTTATAATATGATTTAAAATTTCAACCAGAAAGTTTATATTTCAATTTAAGTCTAATTGATCTCTCTGTGGTTTTAAATGCAAGAAACTTTAGTCTCTGAATTCTAATCATAAAGATTTAAAATTGTCCAAAATATACACACCTCACAAAATGGCTTATATAATTTTCTTAATAACAAACTGCGTCCTCGTCTTTTAGCTTTTTATTTTCTTGGGACCAGTTGAAGGCCTGGTCCATATTCATCCTGCAAGAAGCCACGTTGTCCGTTCAAATGGTAATTTTTTCGAGAAAACTTTAGGCCCAATGATAAGCCCAGCAATTGAAGGCAATAAGAAGAAAGTTCTTTGGGGCCAAGTGGGCCAAACAGATACAATAAAAGGCTTCTTGTATTTACACCTCTACTTTTTACTAAATAGACACTTTTTTATTTCCTTCTTTCAATGTAGGCCCATTCGGCATTAGTGTTGGATGAAAGCTTGGTTTGTGAACCCGTTGTTTGGTTTTTAGATTATGTAAATAAATACTTGAAGATATTGATCTGCGATGGACAATAACTAGTGCCGTATAACCCATTTTTTTTATATAGTCTTAACGAAAATTGATCAAGCCAAAACAAAAATAATTAACAAGACATTTTGAAGAAAAACTATTCTCTCAAAATGTTTCATGAGTTTACTTTCAATGAATTAACAGTGTAAATTTTTTTAATATTATTATCTAATCATGGGTTATTAATGTTGATAAATTTATTAACTTTAATAACTATTAATTAAAGAATTTTTTAATAATTTGTATCTGGGCATGTATGTTAAATTTAAACTCTTTAAATAAACTTTTTAAACTGTATTTAAGTCAATGAATCCAAACTTGTATAAAAGAAAAGTTCAAGTTTTTATATTATACTATTAACTATAGTACTAAAATATCAATATTGAATATAGTATTAAAATTATTAATATATTGTATTAAAAATATTATATTTTATATATTATCAATAGTTAAACATTTTATAATAAGTTTCAATTATAATAAGTTTTAAGATAATTATTTTTGAGTCAATAAACTTATCCAGTCATGACTCTAAAATTTGATTGAATTGTCATAACTCACCGTATATGATATTTATATTTTTGTATTATATAAAAATATACATATATATATATATATCTTTTTTATTATTAATTAATCTTGAAATTTAAAAAAATAAAAATTTACTTATTATTTTAAATCTATAAATTAAAAAAATCACAACTTCCACTTAGGTTTTATATATATTTTTGAAGAAATAATTTATAATGACTCAGTTACTAAAAAAACGCAAAAAATAAACGTATATATATAATCATAATATAATTACTCAAAACATGTATATTTTACAAAATAAAATAAAATAAAATAAAAATACATGCATCTTAAAAAATGAAAATACATGTATAGAATATGAAATACTGCCATAAAAGAAAAGATATTTAACAATAATATAATAGTGAACTCAGAGCTTTGCTCATCCAGAACTCTCCACGAGATAGTCAGTGACGTGGCAGGCTACAGAACTCTCATACTCTTTATCAACCACGTAACCCTTTATTCACCGCATACGTGTATATAAGCATTCCAAATTTTGTAATGAAAATAAATTTAAATTATCGAAAAAACAAAACTAAACTAAAAAAAAGTCTTTAAATGTTATTTAAAGGGGAAACTGTCAGTGTTTACAGTGAAAATGTGAAAAAGAAAATTGTTAGCTAAAATATTGGTTGCAATCCCATACAGCACTGGGTCTAGGAAGAAGCCTCTGAAAAAGTTTAATTAGATTTATTAAATATTATTTTATTTAAGTAAACTCGTCTGTGAAGCTTATTAAAAAATTATTTTCTTGTTTATTATAATATTTTTAATATTAAATAGTTTATATTAGTTTGTCATATTAAATAAAGCTTCAATGTAATTATTACCGACATACGCTACATTATAATACGCCTTGTTTTAGGTAGCTTATATGAATATCTATGAAATTAGTGAAAGCATTAATTTATTAAACTAAGAAAATAATAAATCTAAATATGATTTAATATTTATATCTTAATTATTGGAATTAAAATCTTAACCGATTTGTTGAAGGTTCTTGGTTTTTTTTAAATGCAGCTTCTTAACATATCTGAAAGACAAACTTGGAAGATGGAATTCCATTCAGTGAATGTAGCTCCCACTTTTTAGACGTTGGCACGTGGAGCTTGTTCTGGAGTTTTGAGAGATCATGAAAGTCTTCCCTTTTCTCTTTTTATTTCTAGCTGTTTAATATAAACGTCATACGTGTCACGGATCATGCATGCAAAACTCAACGACTTAATTTAAGGCGAATTGTTATTTAAGCAACGCTTTGGATAAAAAAATACTCAAATTATTATTATTATTATTTGACATATGAAGTTATATGAATTGTGGGAAATGTATTTATCATATAGCATATTTGTACCCTAACGAATATTTTATTTTGGAGGAAAAACTATTGCACAAATTTATGAGTAATTATTAAATGAGGAAGACGCGTAGTGGGCCTAGTTTGTCATATTTAATTTAAAATTTAAGTTCATACTTGAATTCCTAGAAATATTTAAATGATGATCCTTATTTATACCGTAATTTATCTTGATTAAACATGTTTGTCTGAAATATTTTTTAAAATAATTTTTGTTATTAAAGCTTCTAAGATTTTTCACTCACATAGTGTTTTATGTTTATCACAAAAAAAACTTGACTTTGAAAAATATACTAAAAAATTCGACGTCAGTAAATAATGAGCTGACCTATATAAAATTCTTACTCCAAAAAATATGAGTAAGATATTATCAAATGTGCATTTAATAACCATTTTACTACTGATTAAATTTTACTAAAGTTGAAAGATCAGATTATTTTAACCAAAAATAGAAAATATGTTTAGAAGAGTACGCTAATATTATTAACATTTTTTATTTTTATACTCTTGAATATTATTTAAAACTATTATGTCTTTAACTACAGGTAATTTTACATATTGAAAAATAGGAATTTTAATATGTAATTTTGTAGTTACTGAAAAATTATAAAAAAATATTTTTTAATAATTCTTTTAATATTTCTAGCTCAAACGCAGGTGGAAGAGCGTCTCTGCATCTGATTTTGTTATCATGTTATTATATTTTAGTTAATTAAAATTTTATAATTATGTTAATTTTAATTTTATTTACTTATTTAAAGGAAAAAATACATGTATTATTATTGGTGAGGTTCCAAAAAGAACATGTTTTTCTGGGGCTTATAGATTTAATTGTGATTTGATATGACAAAAACGATCATATTTCATTTCAATCTAAAAATTAAAATTAAAATCCTATAGTTTTTAGATATATTAAGCCTATCCAATTGTCCTAATTAACTTCTTTGACAACTTTCACTTACTTTTTTATCAGTTATAAAATGGTTTTGATTACATTTTTGCTTTCTATTTATCAGAACTACTCTAATATTTAAGTTTTAATTACATCTAAAAATTATCAAAGTTTTAATTATACTAATTAATTAAATTTTGTAGTTTTACAGACCATATTATACATCACATAAGAACACGTAACTACAGTGAAACCGACTTAAAAATATATAATAAAAAAAGGTACACCATTATAATACATAAAAAACTACCAATTTAATTAAGCTAAATGAAAACTAAATATATTAATTATATTTCTTAAGGTATAATAAGATATCACAACTTCCTTTATCTTCAACTCACTTCTCGTTGCCCAAACAGTTCATCATCCTCCTCCTCTGACAGTCGTACCCTTCCATGGCGCCGCCAGACCTGACACCTCTGCAAGAAACGCCGCTTCTCGACGCTAATCCACACCTATCCATTAAACTCGAAGCCTCAACTTTTCTCGCAAACGGCCACCCAATCCTCACCCATGTCCCACCCAACATAACAACCGCCACTCCACCTTCCCACCATTCCTCCACCAACTCCGTCGGCTGCTTCGTCGGTTTCGAAGCCGACGAGGCACGCAGCCGGCACGTGACTTCCATTGGCAAACTGAGAGGCATCAGGTTCACAAGCATATTCAGGTTCAAGGTGTGGTGGAGCACCCACTGGTCGGGAAGCAACGGCCGCGACGTGGAGCACGAAACCCAGATGATGATCCTAGAAAACGACGTCGTCAAGGGCCGCCCCTACGTCCTCCTCTTCCCGCTCCTCGAAGGACCCTTCCGAGCCTCGCTCCAGCCCGGCCTCCGCGAGGACCACGTGGATGTCTGCATGGAGAGCGGCTCCGAACGTGTGACCGAGTCACGCTTCGCAAGCGCCCTCTACATGCACGTGAACGACGACCCTTTTACTCTTATGGACGAAGCGGTGAGAGAAATCCGTGTTCATCTGGGAACGTTTAGGGTAATGGAGGAGAAAACCCCGCCGGGGATCGTGGATAAGTTCGGGTGGTGCACGTGGGACGCGTTTTATCTGAGGGTGCATCCCGAGGGGGTGCGGGAAGGGGTGAAGGGCCTCGTGGAGGGTGGGTGCCCTCCGGGTTTGGTCATCATCGACGACGGCTGGCAGACGTTTTGTCGTGACGATGAGACCGTTACGGATGGAGGAAGCTTGAACTGTTCCGTTCCGGGGGAACAGATGAAGAATAGGCTAATAAAATTTGAAGAGAATTGCAAGTTTAAGGAGTACCGGTCTCGGAGGGTGGTTTCTAACGAGGTTGGTATGGGTGCGTTTGTGAGGGACTTGAAGGAGGAGTTTAGTGCGTTGGAGTACGTCTACGTCTGGCATGCCTTTTGTGGGTACTGGGGTGGGATTAGGCCCAACGTGCCGGGGATGCCGGACTCCACGGTGGTTGCCACCAAGTTGTCTCCCGGAGCGGAGATGACTATGACGGACCAAGCGGTGGTGAAGTTAATGGAGATTGGGGTGGGGTTGGTGGCACCGCATGAGGCGCACCGCTTGTACGACGGACTCTACTCTCACTTGCAATCCGTCGGAATTGACGGTGTTAAAATGGACGTCACCCAGGTATTATTTATGAATTATAATTTATTTTTTTCTTCAAATCTTCTTCCTCTTTTGTTGCTGCTCAGCTAAATTGTATTGTAGCAATCTAAATTCCTACATACGGTCACGACAAAGGTTGTTCACAAGTTACAAAGTGCACGTGTGATAAATTTCAAATAAAGAGAACATTTATGGTGATATATTAATACCACCAAGGAAAATGATAATTAGTATACAAATATAAGTCACACTAATGATAATTTTTTTTTTTAATTTTGAGTAATTAAATTACTTTTATATTACAACTATAATTTATTAAAAAAAATTCTGTCGAACTAGCATTTTTTTTACAAAACATCTTAATTTTTTAATAAAATAAATTACTCTATAAAATTCTCAGTATCTTTTCTATTTTCGAACTAGCATTTTTTGTACAAAACATCTTAATTTTTTAATAAATAAATTACTCTATAAAATTCTCAGTATCTTTTCTATTTTCTCACTAGTTAAAATACATAGAAGTGTTTATGAATTATAGAGGTGTTTATGAATTATGTAAGGTGTAATATATGGATGTCGGTAATGCATATAATGCATATACTGTAACTCTTGAAGCACGAGTCAGAAATAGTCACAGAAAAGCAAAATAAAAAATAAAGTAAAAAATTCAGAGCAGTAACCAGTGCAGTACTTTTACATATGTATATGTATATATTTATGGCAGGTTCTAGAGATGCTATCAGAGGATTATGGTGGCCGTGTTGAACTGGCCAAACCATATTACAAAGCACTCACTGCTTCGGTGAGGAAGCATTTCAAAGGCAACGGTGTCATTTCAAGCATGCAGCAGTGCAACGATTTCATGTTTCTTGGTACGGAAACCATATCACTTGGACGAGTCGGTAAGCCTTGAATTAAAACACGTGAAAAAATCAGTGGAAAACTTCTATTTTCAGTACATCCAATTAATATTTATGGACGTTAATTTCTTATTGTTATGAAGGTGATGATTTTTGGTGCACGGACCCAGCAGGAGATCCAAACGGTACCTATTGGCTGCAAGGATGTCACATGGTGCACTGTGCTTACAACAGCTTGTGGATGGGAAATTTCATACACCCAGATTGGGACATGTTCCAATCTGATCATGCCTGTGCCGAATTCCACGCTGCTTCTAGAGCCATTTCTGGTGGACCAATTTATGTAAGCGACTCTGTTGGAAAACACAACTTCAAGTTGCTCAAGAAGCTGGTTCTACCTGATGGCTCCATTTTGCGGTGTCAACATTATGCTCTTCCTACCCGAGACTGCTTATTTGTAGACCCTTTGCATGATGGGAAAACCATGCTCAAAATTTGGAACCTCAATAAAGTAAGATAGAACTCAGACCTTATAATAGCCTGTTACCTTTCAATATTATTGGCACTTATTTTTTCACAGAAATGTGTTTAACCTTACTCTCTTTTTGTGTTTCCTTTTATGCTGTCAGTATTCTGGGGTTTTGGGTCTGTTCAATTGCCAAGGAGGAGGGTGGTGTCCTGTTACTAGACGAAACAGGAGTGCCTCTGACTATTCACATTCTGTGACTTGCTTTGCAAGTCCTCAAGACATTGAATGGGGTAAAGGGAAGCACCCTATTTGCATCGAAGGGGTGGATGTATTTGCTGTGTACCTGTTTAAAGATGACAAGTTGAAGCTGCTTAGGTACACAGAGAGTGTGCAAGTTTCACTTGAGCCTTTCAGTTTTGAGCTTTTGACAGTTTCTCCAGTTGTGATCTTACCCCGAAAATCAATCCAACTTGCTCCAATTGGGTTGGTGAACATGCTGAACTCTGGGGGTTCTATTCTGTCAATAGAATTTGATGAGAAGGAAAATTTGGCAAGATTTGGGGTGAGAGGGCATGGGGAAATGAGAGTATTTGCTTCTGAGAAGCCGGAGTGTTGTAAGATTGATGGAAAATCAGTGGAATTTAATTATGTTGATAGCACCGTGAGGCTTCAAGTGTCGTGGCAGGGTTCTTCAAGGTTGTCCGTGGTGGAGTATTTGTTCTGAACCATAAAGTGACTAAGTGCATTACGAAAATCCACCATAAAGTGAACCATAGTAGTTGTGCATAACTTTGTGACTCTGGCTGATGGTATACTTGAAGGCAATTCCTTAAGTTCCAGGGGTTTTAATGCTCTTGTGTTAGGTGGTCCACTCATTTGTGGACATTTGTTCTTACTTTTCAATGTCAGACGAGGGGTTTTAACTCAATTTCTCTTGCACTGTGAGGTCAATTTACAGTTTCACAATCTATTTTTATTTTATTTTAATAACCTTTTATTAACTTTATTTCCACTTAACTCATTCAAATTTTTAAAATGCAATCTGAATTTCTGTTTTTTAATTTTTTTTCCTTTCTCTGACAAGTACATTCGAATTAGTGATGAGATTAATGTTTGCCATGATGTAGGTTTTGTCCTATGGGGTAATTTTTATCGAAGATTCCAGAACGAAATTTTTTTTTTATTCCAACTATGGCTATCTCAAATCAACATAACATAATAAAGAAATTGTGTTATCACGATTTTATTCTAAAGATTTAGATTTTAGTATAAAGATGAAATTGTATCCACTTTTAAATAAGTTAATTAAAAGTATGAGGTAATTAAAAGTATCATGTTAATATGATTTTAATGAATGTTTTTTAATTAAAATTGTGTCAATGAATTTTTTTAATTAAAATTGTGTCACAAGCACGATTTTAATTTAATTTATTAAAAAAATATGATTTTAGTGAATGTTTTTTAATTAAAATTGTGTCAATGAATTTTTTTAATTAAAATTGTGTCACTTTTTAATTTAATTTATTAAAAAATACATTTAAATACATTAAAATTGAAATTATGTTATTATGAAATTTTTTTAATTAAAATTGTGTCAAGCATAATTAATTTAGAAAAAATATATTGAAATTGTGTTACATGAATTTTTCTTAAGTAAAATTATGTCAAGCATAATTTAATGTAGAAAAAATATATTGAAATTTAGAAAAAATATATTGAAATTGTGTTACGACACATATATACTCACGATATAATTTCAGTTTATGCTACATGACACAATTTTAATTTATAAAAATACACTTAAATCATATTATTATGATATAATTTCTATTATGACATAATTTCTTCCTTATGAAACGATTTTAATTTATAAAAATACACTTAAATCGTATTATTATAACATAATTTCTTCCTTATGAAATTGTATCATTAAAAACAAAAATTATCTATTAAGTAAGCACAATTTATTCATAATCGAAATTAAAAAAAAAATTGCCCCCTTATGAAAATAGGTAAAATTTTTGATAAAGTAAGTGAATGATAAGCTTAAATTGTTTGTCTTAATAGAAACACAAAAATGGATGACATGATAGATTTGCAGGAAAAAATTAAACATATGAACACTCAGTTGATTATCGTAAGTGGTAACAATGAAGCAGAAAAAATAAGAGTTAAAAGAAGTGATTGATCAGGTTTAAGCCACACTTTAAATTTATGTGGGAGAAATGATCCAAAAGTTGATAGTGGTAAATTGAATATTTTCTCCCCCTACCCCACAATTAGTTAACATGTTTATTTGTTCTTAACGAAGCTCTGTTTAGACACATTTTATGTGTAATGATATCTATGCTTATTATTTTTCAATAAAACTAATGAAACTCGGGTTTAGGCACATGTTATGTGTAATGATATTTATGAATCAATATTTTTTAGTGTAATTTAGTGATGAAAAACTTTTAAAATGAATGCTTAGCTTTTGCAAATATACTTTGCCTATTTATGCCAACATGACTATGTGGACAAGTATATATAAAACAAGTGTGTTTATTTATACTTTATTTATTTACATCTCAACTGTTATTTTCCACTGGCATGATTGGTTTAGCTTTCATTTTTGGCATGATTTTTAACAGAATTTATCTAAAACGTTATTTAATTGATTTTTCACCTTTTTAGTGTTGTACTATATGTGGATGGATAGATTGAATGGGTTGTAAGTTTGACTTTGGGCCATAGCTTTGAAACAAAATTGTGCACCACTGTTTTATATTGTATCACTGAGGACATCAAAACTCTATCATTTATTTTGTTTTTGCTTCTTTTAAACTTGGCACATGCTATGATCTTGTGTAACTCTTTATACTAAATCCTCTTTTGGCTCAAAAAATTTTAAATTATATCTAGTGTTGTGTATTTATTGTAATATATAATCATAGAAAAATTTGCCTAAATTCAAACCAAAGCAAAATCTCACTGGAAAAAAGTATTTAAAACTTATAAATCTAGCCGTAAAATTTGGGCAACTTTAACCTCAGTTTTAACTTAGTGGGTCTCACACTTAATTAGAGATCTGAATAAACATTTAATGAAGTAAGTCTCGTGTTATCAATGAGTAACTAATGATGGGGTCACATAACTAGTTAACATTGACTATGTTCATACTTACGAGTTTCACTTGAATTGATGAGTTATAACTTCTATGGATTCCACAAATTTATATTTACATTATAAGATAACTGATAGTATTCCATTCATTCTAAAACATTATGACTTATATTTTACAATATTAAACATCTAATTTAAGAAGTGTTAGATTATTCTTGATCTCCTCTTTTTAGCTTTTTGACTCTTGATTTTATTATTACTCATTAATTAGCTTCTTGTAGCGTTTGGGTTCTAGATGCTTCATGTAGCACTTTAATCAGAGTTCTTGTTAGGACTCCTTCATTAACTTTTGATGCTACTCCTAAATTTTCATCACAACCAAAAGAACGAATCGCGAAAAGAAAAAAAGTTGTTTCTATTCGCTGAGTAAAAGGCAAAATGAATCATTTATTTTGTACCTTCAGACATGAACATGAATCCTTGGAGTAGGTTTCATGCTTTTCTTGGAGAATAAGAAGATCCGAAGCGCCACAATGTCATCGCCGAACACCTCAATGGAGTACCTGTGAGCATGTCTAACTTTCTTTCAACCTTGTGGCTAGGTTCAATTCTGTGTTGTTAAAATCAGTCACCTTTTGCTTATATTGTATTTAGAAAAGAGGAATGGATAGAGAATTTGGTTACAGAGAAGTTGCAGAAGCGTTGGAGAGGTTTACAGAGATTTATGGAAAGAGTTGAAGAAGCAAAACAGAGGCGAATGCTGGAGTTGGAGAAATAGAGAATATAGTTTGCCATGGATTTAGAACGCAGAGAATGAAGCTCTTCATGGAAACTCAGTTTCACTTACAAAAACTCAGTCACTCCAATTCCAAAGAGCTTTCTGGAACTGATTAGTTAAGTTACCATCTTTTCTTTAGTGTCAACTAAAACATAAAAGACAAAATCCACAAATGAAAAAAGAAAAAAAAAAAGTTGAAACACTGTTTGATTGGGGTTGTTTGGATAAATTTCTCCCTAATAACTTCTGGGAGAGAAAGAACTGAAAAAGAAAAACTGAAATTGATTTCTTTACAAACTTTGGAGTAATTATATTAGAGAAATTCTATAAATGAGCTTATACAGAAATCAATTTTAATTCATTGAAAAGTCAATTTTATTTTATGTTCCTAGAAGTTTTCATGAAGAAGCTTGTCCAAACATTTCGTTAGCATGATGCTGTATTGTTTTTAAACTTACCTCTGTCACCACAGAACAGGATGGGACTCCTTATTTGTAACAACAAAAATATTTAATGTAAGAAACAATCTTAACCCGCATAACCAAATGATACTTAAGAATTTCTTTTATGTTTTTCTACTGTCTGCCAGAAAAGACAAATCTATTACTTGTTGATAATGTTGAAATTGAAATTGAAATTGAGAGCTGATACAATTCACAGGCTATAATTTTTTCTTTAATTGTTTCCATCACTATAAATGAAACTTCAATCTCACAAAGTGGGAATGCAAATAGAAAGGACAACTATATATTTCTACTACGCTGATCAAAATACTTGGATTTGTATGCCACTCATTAGCCCCTAGTTATGGTCATGGATGCATTTATAGGCGTGTGACAGATTTATAGGGGGAAGATTGGGGAAATAGTTGCTCAACTTGTACTGGTAGCCTTGATGGGGTCTTCAGGGTGTGGCCTGTCACTTATAAGATTGTTAATAATCACCCCAACTAGGGCCGGACCCTGATCAATATTAATTATCACTACAAAGGTCACAACATACCTTTATCTCTTGCATAAGAACTTCTGCCTTAGAACTCCAGTCAAAAGATCTTGAAGCCTATTTTCGATTACTTTTTTCTTTTTTTCCTATTTCTTTGTTTTGATGACAAATACCAACTGCTGTGTGCAGCATTGAATGATGGTGTGTAGTATATGGAGAGAGTTTGGGACTGTTCATGTGATTCTAACACTTATTGGTCCCCCAATTCACGTTGGTTGGACTGTTTCTCATCCGTCACCTGCATTCATATGAAATTATGGTAATTCAATCATTCCTTAGTTTTGGACTATTGTGATGTTACGCTGATTTATTATTTAGAACAATTAGGGGTCTGTGGTGCTCTAAACATTTAAATTCTTTATTTTGCATTTTTATGAATTGTATATACATCTCTTTGTATCCTCATTTTGCATACCAATATCAGTAACTTAGTTTATGTTTCTTTATATTTAACCAAAGATGTTTGTGTTAATCGCTTATTCCAGGAAAGGTTGGACAGTGGCAACAGATAAACAATCAATGACCAAACTCTGTAGTGTCGAAGCTAGGATCCTTTGTCACCTGTTTTGGAAATCTACTTTCTATCCTTGGCTCTTTGACCATAGAAAGAGATGGGATCATGATCACTCGATTGCATTACACTTGGCAGAAATTGAGTGTAACACGTCATTTTGATGCATTTATATCATGGGGACCCATATATAAATTAGGCAGTTGTAAGTTTAAAGTCGTTTTATACTCTCTACCCACTTACCTAATTTACCTTTTCGTTACCTAGAGGGGCTCACCGACAATGCCATATGTACATTTCAAATAAAATTACCACTGCAATCTTCATCATTATTTACTAAACATGGTCGTAGTTGTCAATAGTAGCCCAGAGACAAGGGGAATTGAGTTTTAGATTCAATGAATTAATTACCTATTTCAGGAATGAATAGGAGTGTACAATTATAGATACGCATGGCCTGAATATATTCGGGGCAATTAAATAAATTTATCTGTTAATTATTTAATTCATTCACGTATAAATTAAACTAACCCATTAAGTTATAAAAAGTAAATTAATTAAACCATGTAACAAAGTTTATAATACATTAAATTAAATAGTTCAAAATTCATTAGTTGGACATATAAATATGCAATGTCTATTTTGATTAAATCAAATTAAAAAAGAGAATAAAAGTAAAAGAAGAAAATAAATAGAAAGAATGGAAGAAATGAAAGAAAAAAAAAAGATGTATTATTTTGGTTGTTATTATTATTATTATTACTATTATTTCATACATATTTGGTCCAATAAAAATGATAAGATTGTAAAAATATATAACACTAGGACTATACATATTAATAAAACATGTTTGTTCTTATCTTACATCTTTTTATAGTTTTTTTTTTTTTTTTACTTATCCACCTTTAAAATACTCATAGAGTATATATTAAATTTTTACTTACATTCAGTAGTGCAGTCAGTATTCAATTATTTGATTAGTTGAATATTAGATTTAAAACTAAAATTAAGTAGTAAATATTTATTAGTATGAGAATTCAATATTTTACTTTATTATTGAACTTCTTTCATAGATGTGTAAAAGTCCATAAATATATATATCATTATCAAAAGGCATGCATTTAATTGATTTTTTACACTTTTAATATGAACTTCACCGTTAGAGACACTTTTATAGTATACTTTCATTCTATATTTGAATATTATAATTATAATTTATTTTTAAGAAATCTATTAATTCAATAAGGAGATTTTGCTTCTTTCACAACCATTTTTTAAATTATTATTTTTACATGTTAAATTACTTTATCAATAATTAGAACTTAATTTAAAAGTATTAATGATTTAGTTTGTAATATTATTGTATATTTATATTTTTCAAATAATATAATATAAAAATTTAATCTTTCAAACTATTTTTTTATTTTATTTTTTTTAAATGGACTAGGTGGACCATGTTGGAGGGAGTTGTTAAGTTAAAAATACTAACTTAGATCTTAAGTCTCTCCTGCTTTGTCATCTATATCAATAGTGGTTAACTTTATGGCACTAAATAACATAAAATAAAGAGAAATTAAGGCTCTTTAGTAATATATGGACCAACATATTACTTGAATTTCATTTAGTTATTATAATGCATTCAATATTACAAGGTCCATTCTTAAATAACTTGTTCACAAATACACTTAAAGATATGAAAAAGCTTTGAGAACTAGCTAAAAAGCACATTATCATAGAAGATAATATTAAGATGAGAAAACAAGAAAGAAAAAACACCACATCATTATTTTCGACTACTAGGTCATCCTTGGTAGCATCAAATCAAAACCAAAAGTGTTAACACATGGGAAAATATGAAATATATACCACCCTCAACTATGGGAATGATGTGATTATGCAAGAGGCTTTCTATCTTGAATTAACACTATCACACAGACATGTCTTTTGGCCTGAAAAATGCAAACATGTATCAACAACTGATGGACAAAGAGTTCAAATAACTCTTTAGAAACACCATTAAAGTTTACATGGATAATTTGGTCATCAAATAGGTCATCGCAAAGATCACCGTAGCATATGGAAAAGTGTTTTCTAAAATATGTTGCCATAACATACAGTTAAACCTTGAAATGTATGTTTTGTGTGTATTTAGTAGGAAGTTCCACATATTAATGATCACACAACAAGGAATAGAGGTCAATGTCGACAAATGTGAACCATCTTATCTATTAGGAACCAAAATAACAAAAAAAAAGGTTCAAGATCTCAGTGGCATGCTCGTTGCTTTCTCCAGGTTTCTCCAAAAGATAGCAAATCAGACCTAGCCCTTTTAAAATTATTAAAGGGGTCAAGGTAGTTCATTTGGAACAACAATTATCAAGAAATGTTCTAAAAAAACAAGCAAAATATTTTCTCCTTATCAATGTTCATTAGTTAATCAATGAGCTCGAACCTTATTCTCTACTTTATCATCTCTTATTAAAAGATTAGTTCAGTGTTGGTATTCAAGGAAAATGAAAAGCAGAAACTTGTTTACTTTCTGACTTGTTGAAGAGTGATATTAGGTCATTTAGAAACTTGTCCTTACCTTTATCTTTTGAATAAGGTGGATGTGTCCATAATTTTAGAACTTAGCAATTGTGGTTCAAACTTACTACCCAATCGAGCAAGTGCTACAAAAGCTTGAGCTATCCCTAATAGTGTTCAACCCAGCCACTTCATTGCCTTTCGAGACAAACTTTTCACTTACATCATTGGTTGGACTTTACGATAGCCACCTTCACTTAAGGAGAGACAATCATCATTGTTACACCAGTAGAGATAGGAAGAGGATACATTTCATTCACCATATTTCCCTCTAAGGAAAACGAGTAAGTATAACTTTTAGAGAAAGATTATTCTCTTGCGTTGACAACCTTCGTATCAACAAAAGTGCTAGCACTATGGGAATAATTATAAATGTAGAAGAAAACAAAAACATGATAAAAAAGTAAGGTGTACCAAAGTTGCACATATGGAAAAATGATTAGCGAGTGAAAATGAAAAAAAAAAGTAAAAACTCTCAAGTAAAATTTCATAATTAATTATAGAAGTAAAATAGAAGGAAAAACAAATTTAAATAATGAACATTCAATACATTTAATATGAAATGACATGGAGATCCCAAAACTTTAGTAAAATTTTATAATTAATTATAGAAGTAAAATAGAAGGAAAAAGAAATTTAAATAATCAACATTCAATGTGAAGTGACATGGAGATCCCAAAACTTTACTTCCCTGAATGATGAATCAAAGCATTTGCCACTTCAGAGTTATATTATTTTATGACTTTCAAAATCCCTTATTAATAGCCTTAATGACGTGTTCTTACATATGATTGCTGGTAGTAATATAAATGTTAAAGGTATATTTTTCAATGGTTGATGTACATGGAGAGAATACACCTAACAAAATAAAGTCTAATAGCTTAATAAAACTCAATCATAAAATGTCATAGCATGGTCATGAAATGTTGACCTCATCAAACTCATCCCCATTCATGAAAGGATAACCAATGGTCTACCTACTTAAATGAATTACATACTCAACTTTAAGCTTATAAGCTTTTACAGGTATTCACTTTTGAAATAGTGATCTGGAATATATTTCTATTCTATTTTGATAAACTTAAATGCAAATTCAGTAGTCTAGTAGCAACAATTGAAAATCTTTTTTTTTTTTTTTTTTTTAATCCATTC
>Ga0099824_1000448_pt1 | contig 48258 bp, 17 predicted proteins | sample SiratrowhiteBW_FD_76837 | JGI IMG/M metagenome (GOLD analysis project Ga0099824, IMG submission 76837) | Root nodule microbial communities of legume samples collected from California, USA - Siratro white BW | ecosystem: Host-associated > Plants > Roots > Nodule | place: USA: California... | reverse complement strand
ACCATCAGAAAAAAAAAAAAAAAACCACCAACAACAAAACCAAAAAAAAAAAAAAAACCCCAAAAAAAAAAAAAAAAAAAAAAAAAAAAAATATACAAAAAAAAAAAAAAAAAATAAAAAAAAAAAAAAAAAAAAAAACCACAAAAAAAAAAAAAAAAAAACCACCCTCTACAAAATCACACACCAAAACACAACGCGGATAAAACAGAACACTCTCCACACAATTAATATACTAAAACAACAAAATTTCTTCAAAAGAATAAAAACAAAATCAGCGATAACAAGTAAACGATCCATCAGCAGAATCACCCCAACCAAACAAAAAAAAAAATAAATGAAAACAGCACACATCACCCCACATAAGAATATTGATGGGGTACGAAGGGAGAGTGAAAAAGCTTCTGAATTTGCGAGATGTTGAGAATTAATAAAAAAAAAATGTCGTTAAAAATTGAAACGATCTCAAGCCTGTAAAAAGCTTGAACCTTTCATGCAGAAAAGAGCAAGGGCTTTTTTATTTTAGCAGAAAAATGATGCAGAAGAAAAACAAAAGAGCTGAGAAGGGTGTTACCTGTGAGGGTGTTTTTGTGTCAGTGGCTCTGCAATCGAAGTGAAGAAGAGAATTTAACAATGAGAAAGAAATGAAAAAGAAGAATGACAGAAAATGTGATGTCGTTTTAACGTCTGTGACAAATCTTCAATTCCGTGGGCGCAGCTTCTTATAAACTCACTTCACCTGATTTTTTGCTACATTTAAATTTGTTATTTGTTAATTTGTTATACCTTAACAAATTAAAAGTTTAAATTTTAAAAACTAAAAATATTACAACAATATAGTGGCACATATTATTTTTACTTACTTTTGAAAAAAATGTTTGAAAATGGTTATACTTTGAAAATAGGAAAAATATTTATATTTTTGTTAAATTTTGATTATGTAATATCAACTTAATGAATGCAGGCTTGACAACCTATGGAGATTAATTTATTATTATTTTTTTTAATTTTGTGATAGTCAAAAATATAATTAAAGTTACCTTTTTATTTACATATTTTTTTTACAATTTTAATTGTAACTGTTCTTATATACTAATATATAAATTGGTAAGTATGATTGTACTGTATCGTGTATTTGGAGAATCGAATCTTTTGTAAGATACATAATTTTTAGTTAAAAAAGAATATAAGTTTAAGTATATAAAATCAAGATTAGCACGCGTAGGTTGAACATAATCATAAAAAAAAGTTAAAATATATAAATTTATCAAACTAATCAATTGTTAATTTATTAAAAGATCAAAATTATTTTAATAATGTTGGATGATATACTTTAACACGTTCACAAAGAATAACATGGTATATGATTTAATGAAATATATATTACTTTTTATACACGTGTTTTAAGAAAGAAATTAGGATTTATAATATTCTTTTAAAATATTGACGTGAAAAGCATAATTATTTAATTAAAAAATCTTAACAATCTTTACACCTCGAGTTTCCCGTATTCTACGGATCACATCAAAAGAAAAAAATACGAAAACATATGAAAGGAATAAGTCAAAAGTAATGAAGAAATTAAACAAACTTAAAAGGAAAGAGACCGTTCCTAATCAAATCGCAATAAACTAAGAAGATTATTGTACGAAACAAAGTTAAGTCAGTATGAAGACTATGGTTAACTAATTTATTAACATAGAAGTTTCTCTCCTTAAAAAAAAAATTGTGTTGGGAGGGAGATTTGTTAAAAATGAGAACCCAACCAAACTTATAACATTATAATGTTATATTATTTAATTTTTTTCAATCTATCTCTTTTCTTTTCGTCATTCTTCTTTCTCATATGTTTTTTTTTGTTAATGGTCAATTGTGGAGAAATCCTCACTCTGTTTCTTTCTTTAACCAACATCTATTAGGTTGATTAGCATTAGTTATTTATAAAGTAAATAATCTCTCATAATCACCAATAAAGTAAATAACCTCTCATAATTATCAATAGGTCATCTTATTTTATTAAATCACATTCATTCCTATAGCTATATTTCACATGAGTCACACTAATGGAATATATTTATTTTCTTAGATAACAATCTCCTCCTCAAGTGAGAGTTTCTCCTTCACATTAATGGAATATATTTATTTTCTTAGATAACAATCTCCCCTTCAACTGAGAGTCTCTCTTCCACATTGATACACTCTCCTTCGAGCGGGAAGCAAACAACTCCTTACTTGTAAGGTTGTTCATTCACTTATACGTGACACGCTTGCCTGAAACATCTATCAGGTAAACTTTCGATACAGGGTCACCCAAGCTGTAAACCATCAACTCTGATACCACTTGTTAGGAGAATCTGAGGAGAAAAACACTAGGAAGATTTCAAACAATAAGAACTGAGCCACACCACATACAAGCCACCTTCAACCCAAAACCTTAAGATATTATGTTTGTCAGTTTTTTTTGTTATACGTTACTCAACTTTCTCATTCTTATGTAAAACTTAGACTCACTTGAATACCTAAGACAAAATGGTAAACATTTTTTCCATGCATCTCGGCATGTAGTTCCAAGGTACAATATTTTCACTAACCAAATCTATTTGCATGTTTTGTAACAAACATATCTGAAAAAAAGTTAAACTGCAAGTAAATAGTTCAACTGCATAGCCAAGATGACCACTTGAAGCACAATCCATTTTACAGTTTATACAATGAAATAAAGATGGGTGCTAATTAACTTCAATAACTTTATTTCAATAGACTAGCTCTATGAAGATCAAAGATAGAAATCAGCCCAAAAGTTTCTTGTGTTGTTGGCAAATAAACTTTCTTCCTTTTGATTTTTATAGATTTCCTCTTGTTAGTACATTTAGATAGTATAAAATTTATAATTAAAATTTTCAACTCTTGAGAAAATAAACCAGTTATAACACATGAAAATATTAAAGAGTTGTCCCCAAAATGACAAAGTTCATGAGTTAATTCATTACATATAGTAACTTTGTTTTCCATAAAAAAAAAATAACTTAACTCTAATATAGTTCATGATAAGTCTGAAAAATTGGGATTTGGAAATACCTTCAAAAAGAGGTACATGATGGAAAGATCACTACATTAAAACTTTAGAATTCTTTATACACATAAGATGAGTTGGATATGAATTCATTGTAGAAATAATAATTATCCACGCTCATCTTTTATCCTTATGCTTGATTATAAGAAGTGAATAACATATTATATTGTTTATGATTCTAGTTGTTGTCCTAAAAACACGGAGATTTTATTAATGTATAAGGTATGAATTTAAAGTCTTTATACCTTTGACACCGACTATGAAAAAAAAAACTTATGTTTTTTTAAAGAATGAAATGTCCTTACTTTATACCTCATTAGCGAAGCAAAATAACAAGTGTGAAAGTAGATCACCATGCCTTACACCCCATTTGCATGATAGATGGTCAATCATGCAACCTTAATATAAAATGATAGTGTCCTAGAAACAAATATAAAATTGATCCAAATACAAAATCATTAAAACCGAAAGCTTTGAGGATGAAAAAAAAAAATTCGTTAAAATCTTTCTTTTATATCAAAATTAATTGCAATAGTGACACTTTAAATTCTTCAATCAAGCATATTAATGTCTTTCAAATGCAAAATAATCCTTGGACCAATCAAAGATATCACATTTCTAAAAACTTGATGAACTTGAAACCAAAGTTACCAACATTAATAGGTATAAAATGTTGAATATAATCTATTCTGGAAAACTTAGGTATTGATTTATGTTGTTTTTAACTTATTTGTTGAGATCAACTAATGACATTGTCTGACTTTAGTATCTTTTGTAACATTAGTGTCTGAAAAACATTATATGATGAACACCATATGATGATGAAGTGCATATGTTCAAAACGCTTACTTATAATTGTTGTTAGATGGTTTTAATGTTTAATTTATTATTTTATTATATATTTAGTTATATTTGTAGATGTAGTAAACCTATTTGAGTGTGTATTATGTAAACTTCATTATTCATTGTTCTTTGTTATTGTATGTTTTTTATCAAGAAAATATTTATGGAACATATCATTTTTTCTTATTATGCATGTCTTTGATCTTTCCTTTACACATTATATACTTAATTCACTAAACTGTCAAATTTTTATCATGTATTATGGATTTCTTTGTTAAATACCTTAACAAATTGGTACTAGAGCTTTAGTTTTAATATTTTCGCATTCGTAAGTAGTACTCTTTGATTAAGATTAGTCCTCTTTGAATGTTTTTTTATCGTGAAGAAAATCTTTAAGAAGATGACTATCACGATAAAGATTGAAAAATTTACAAAAAAAATTTAATTTTAATATATAGAACATCAATATATTTGCTTTGTTGAAGAATAAGGAGTTTGGATGTCTTGGTCTAGTAACACTGCACGTCTAGATGTTGTCATATTTTAAAAAACAATTGAAGAAGGCTTATTCTATAATTATTTTTGTCTCTCACGTATAAAGTTCTTTATGAGGTAGCAATTAAAGAATATGGTTTTTGAGTTGTGATTGAAGTTGGTGAAGTTATTCATGACAAAATTTAATATATAGTAAACTTATTCTCAAGAAACAATTATTTTTGGTTTGCACATGAAAGAGGGTTTGTTGCTAAAGAATATCTTGATGAGATGAACTCAAATCTGATAGAGATGAGGGATATGAATGTGAGTATGAAAGATAAGAATATACCAATAATTATTCTAGGAAGTTTTCTCCTTTATTTGAAAATGTTGTTAATTCTTTGAATGTAGATAAAGATTGCATCACATTAGAGGAGGTGAAATTTTTGTTTTGTGATAAAGAACTTTGATACAAGTCTACTTAGAATAAATGAGGTTGATTGATTTGTCTTGGTTGATAATGTATATTATTGCTAAAGATCTATTTTTAATATATAATAACATTTAATATCATTTCAAAATAAAGTAAATTTGCATGTGTCATATTCTGCAAGTTCTTTACTTAGTAAATATATTGCCAAAAAGTTTCTACAACCAAGATGTTACAATCATTAAGTGTGGAAACAAGCATGGTCACTCTTGTACTAGAAAAGAAACCTTTGTAGGAAGAGATGATTTCATTATCAAAGCTAACAATAATCATAGTAGACATTAAATCATATAAATAATTAGTTTCATAAATGACAATAAATGGAATATATTAGGCTAACTTATATATTATAGACATAACTAGTATAGCTCCTATCTGAAACTAAAATAATCATTGCTTGGGACACGGATTCAAGCAACTCAAAAAGAGATGTTACTTACTAGATTATGCAAACCCTAGCCATCAAGTTCCTCCAAACTAATCACTATATATTATTCAATATCTAAAGATTCTTGTATGATAGATAACCAAGTATGACTTTCAAATAAGAATATATTTTTTTTAATGTTTAAAGCTACTTTTAGGTATATATTAATGATTATGTGTTATATAACCAAGTGTAAAGAGGAATATGAAAAAAATAAAATAAAAGTTATTATTATTAGAGAGTTAATAGAAGTAAAGTTAAGTTATATTTATAAATAAAGGGTTGAAAAGAGGGGAAGAAGAAGAGAATTGGATAGTGGAGTAAATTAGAAGAGTTTGTCCTTTTCCAAAAGAAAAAATTCTATTAGTGCTTTCAAAACTGTTCATCTTTATTTTACTGTTATTTTCAATTACAGACTCAAATAATATTATTCAGTTACTCTATTTTATTGTTATTATTATTAGATATCTTTATATTATGATTTTTCAAAAGTTCATATAGAGTCAAAGAATAAAAAAAAATGTTTGTAAAAGAACATAATACAAATGAGTTACAATATTAAGTTGTCAATTACTATTCATCATCCTTTAAATAAATTGTATAATTAATTATTGCATTTACATTTAGTTTGACCTATCGTCACCTTTTAATAAGTATTAAGAAATTTTAGATCATGTACTAATTTTAATTCATATAAACTCATATAACCTATACATGCCATGGATATTGGAAGTAGAAGCTAAAGCTTGTGCATGATTAAAAGACATCCTCTAGTATTAGGATGATGCTTCCAGAAATTGTAATGACCATTTCACCATATGTAGGTAATGGGGATATTACCTATTAGTCTTTATAAATATTGAATGTTTAATTTTAGAAAAAATTCCTATTTTAGACTTATTGTGTAATATTTTCTTTCTCCCATATACATTCTCATAATCTCACAAGGACCATTAGATCCTCCGTTATTATTTTGAAATATTAATTTTCTCTCTTTTATTAATGGCAACATCATTGACATTGTTTTTGTATGTTATTTTTCAATCTTTGGTATTTGTTTTCCCCACATAACAACCATCATTGTGATGATTTTGGTGATTAAAATTAACACTTGATATTTATGAATTAGGATTTGCTTGTTCAGTATTGTAATGTGTAATGTACAAGCATTGACTTAACTCGTAACTTTTTGGATCAATAAATAATGGTTCAACAACTATAACTATAACGCTTCTACTTGTTGTGTGATTATAATAATATTTGCAAGTTTTTATATTCTACATTAAATAATAATTTTCTAAATTAAAAAAAACTTCCACTATAAATTATTTTAGGTTATTCTCCATGTAAGCTCCAACAAAACACTTACATAGTAATTTATCAATTATTTTGACATTTTATAAAATTATATTTTAAATCAGGCTAAAAAATTATATTCAAATCAAGATTCTATTAATCTTGGTATTTGATGAAATTAAATATAGAATTCTTAATCAAAGTAGAAGCTAGTAATAAAATTATTCAAAATCCCGTTGATAATTATTAGAATTTCAAATATGAATTTAAATAACACATTAAGTACGAGTAAACATGATTAATAAAGAAAAAAAAAATATGTGAAATCTTGATCTTTTATATAGAATATTCATGATTTATTGATGTCAATTTTTTTTAATGTTTAGTGGCAAGAACCTAATAAAGTGGTGTAAGAAATGTGAAATGACCAAAATAAAGATTCACAAATTCATTACTTTAAAGTTTTGAGTTGGAAAGAATATCTTAATTTTCTATAGTAAACAATGATAAAAATAGATTATTTAATTACCATATAAAAATCATTTATCCATTAGAATCACCATATACCTATTTTATTTTTGAATAAGTTTCCATAACTATCTCTTGCTAAAAAATATAATCTTCTCTCCAAAAAAATTTTCAAATAAGTAATGTTCTTACAATATAATAAAGTTTTAACCCATGTTAACAAAAACACTCAAGTCAAAATTAAAATTGATGAGGTGCAGGAAAATAATGGTAGCTTAATAGTTAGCCACCAATACATTAATGACTCAAGGTGAGTTATTGTAGAATTTAACACTCGTTTTCTTTTTCTATAATAAATTGTGCATTTGTGATAGTTATGAGCATTTAGGGTAATTAGAATTTAGCACACTCTTTAATACATTCTTTTATCATATATTAAACTTTATTATAAGTTATATATTCATGAGTAAAAATAGATTAACTAAAGAATAAGGAAGTACACAACTTTTGTATTTTTTATCTAACTGGTCCTAGAAATGGTTTTCTTGGTTGTGCATAGCATAATTCATACTTTTACCCACGTGTAACACGTTTTCCAAACCAAATATGCTTTACTACAAGTGAAAAGAGCCACCTTAAGAGAATCTGACACCTTCATACTTCCTTTTATAAACTACATGCTTAACTATTTATTAACATTTAGATGGTGAATATTCATATATATACACAGACTTCACACAATAAACCTTTCTATTTTCTGTTCTCCAAATCCCTATATTTCAAATTCTACCAATTCACGAATTTTTGTAATTAGGTTGTCCAATGCTAACGTTTTCATTCAAACAAATGCATTCTCTACCTAAATCAACGCTCTTAGATATTATCCTTCCACCGCTCCATATCTCCACTTCAGCATTATTCTAATTCATTATCAAATATCATTTTTTGGAACTATCTTTTTGTCAATGATGTCTAGACCACACATCCATCCAAAAATATTAGTATTTTATCTTATATATTTATTATGATAAATGAGAGAAGAAAAAAAAAATGTTATGTCTAATTGAGAAACTATGTAAATTAAGAATCACAATTATATATTTCTAAAATTTATATTATACGCGTAAATGTAACTTTGTTCAAAATGACACTGTAGTTTTAATTTAAATAGTTCTTGATCGAATAGCATCATATGGAATAAAAAAAGTTCCAGACAAGTTTTGAAGAAAATTTAGAACTCCAAAAATCTATTTGTAATAAACAGATTTTGAACAATTTATAAACCTATATTAAATTATTGTTTCGAGTTTCTTAGATTGCGTTCGAATAACAGAAGTAGGAGTTGTTTGCTTTGTTTGTAAAACAAATCAATTATTTCAATGCTATACATTTTAAAACAAAATCTATTATTAAAATCAATATAGACATATGTCATAATTATATTCAACAGTTGAAAATTAATTAGTCTCAACTTTATAAAAGTAAAGCGAGCTTGAAAAAGATGAAGATTAATTAGTACAAATCCTCTTTAGACTAAACAACAAAGTTGTTGCGTAATTGGCCTATAAAGTATTTGGAGAAATAACGCAGAGGCAATGATATTTTGCTTCAAAACATATAAAATTGTTGCAAGTGGAACACTACAACAACCATCAAATGCCAAAAGCATATCATGGTATTATTCTTAGAAGCAATGCTAACAAAACAACAAACATCTTTCATATACCATGTAACATTCATTATTAGAGTGAGGTATTTAGACATATATTTTTGAGTAAACTTTTAAATATAATTTTTTTACATGTTTAACCCACAAAATTTAAATAAAATATAAAATTTTAAATATTTAATAATTTTTTAATAAAAACTCAATTAAAAATAATGAATTAAAAAAAGTCTTTGTAAGATGTTAAATAGTTTAGAAGGGTTTGGTTTCACAGATTCATTCGGAAAGTATATGAAAGGAACAATGAAGTTTCGCAGCATGGTGATTAACGGAAGTAACCGTTCACGAGGCGCCACGTGGGGGAAACGTTACGTTACTGGGATTACGTTGTTGCGATACGACCATACACGTTACGTGGGACAGTTTGTGGTAATGCCACGTGGTTCCCTGTGTGTTAAAGTGTGGCCCACGCGTATCTTTCAAATTAATATTCAAATTTATTATAATTGACATTTTACAATTTATGTATTAAATAACAAATTTTATTATACTTTTTTTTTCTGTGATCGATATGTGTTCGGTATTTATTTAATATTCAATAAATACAAATATTACTTCTTTATGATTCTGTCCAGAAAAAATCCTCCATAAAACTCGTAGAATTAAATGAAATACACTTCGTACACATAAGATTCGCGACATAAGATATTATTTAATCTTTTATTTATAAATTTTAGTCTTTACTGATGAAAACTTTTTATAAGTTTTATAACTTTTTTTGTCAAAGAAATTAATTTTATCCTTTAAATTAATCGTGCATGTGTTACAATTACTGTTTCGATTTTATAAATATTAAAAATATTTACTTTAAAGTATCTTTTAATAAATTATTCCATTAATTATAATGAATATTATATTAAATTGGATGCCAATGAAGTAAAAATTAAGCTCAATTCAATTACATTCAGTAAAAAAATTATATTAAACTCAACACATTTACTTACATCCCTATATTATACTTAAAATATCAGTATATTCATAAAAATGCTAATAAAATCAACAAAGGAACATCAAAAGCAGAAAACATAGAAAGTGTAAGACACAAATAATTGACACCTCCTAATTTGTCGACAAAATTTCCGACATACGTTACGAAGTTGTTATATGAAGTTCAAATAATTTGTTTCGAAAACCTTTCTAAGAATCTTTAACTGTTAAATGAATTCTATATTAGACAATTTTTCACTTATAACAAAAAAGTTGTCAATACATAATGACAATAGTTTTGGAAAATCAATGGTTAACAGAGAACTTTTAATCGACGATTATAAATACATTATAAGTTGATATAAGAAAAACCCAGAAAGCACGTATTGCGAAATGAGTAAAAGGTTATGTATATATTAATGGCTCAGTGACCATATAATAGAAATTTAACTTTATATATATGGACATTACAAATAATCATTGTGTTAGTATAAATGGCAAACGAATGATAGATAAACAGAAGGTAACAAATAAAACGTGGTGGATAATGGATAATCACAAATCTATAGGATCAAATTTTGTGTTATTAATTAATTGTGTTACGAATAAGATCTCGTGATTTTCTTTATGTGTCAATTGATTTTAATATTGTAATCATCTCTATCTGTTATCTTAAAATAGCATTCAATCTTATCAACCATGGCATGTTCTCTAAGAATGAATAATCGTTGACTTCACTATCATTACTAAATAGAACCATATTGATAAATTATTTAATTAATCAAATTTAATCACATGCTGTATGAGGAATGAATAAGAAAATTGCTAATTTTGGAAAATATCTCCTAGTGACGATCACAGTTGGCTTCGTAGTCATCTTTATCCACAGAGAGGGACAAACAACTTTAATAATGATATGTTTGGAAGAATTTATCTAAACTAATGTAGGTGATTTGTGATGTTTACAATAGGTATTTTCCAAATTTGTAGTAAATTTAGCTAGAAATTGTATATTTTAATTCATGTTGCAATTTTCTTTTATTAAAAGAATATAGAGTCAAATTATTTATACAATTGCACCCTAAGGCTGAGATGGTGTAGCTAATTATTTACTTGTTGAAAATTATTCATTGCTTTAAAAAAGATATCTGAGCTAAATCTATATTTTTTTTAAAGAACAGTGTTAATTAAAGAATATTACGATAGTGGCGTTGGGTTTATCGCTTTGGAAAAAAAACAGTGGCATTTGTGTTGTGACTATCTTAAACAGCAAAATGAATCTGACGGAGATCAGAGCGACTTACTTTAAGTTGGGTTTTATATAATATACCTTTTAGTTTTTTTTAAACATTTTACTTTTTTGTCACCTGATTTACATAATATTTCTTTTTATTTTTTTTCTATAGCATCATATAGTTTATATATATATAAATAAGGTCATCTATGATACACTATACACCTAATTTATATTTTTTTTTATTTTACTTAAATAATTTTTCGTCCATTCATAAATTTACGAGTTTTATGTGTTTGTCGGTAATTTTTTCTTGTAATCCAGTTCTTTATAAAAATTTATTACACTTTTAGTCTCTACCATTTACTCGCGTTCATTAAGTGCCACATACAACTGATAGATATATTTTTATTATTTTTTTTATCTTTAGTAAATTTTTATCTTGTTTGTTATTATAATTTTTTTTTTCATTTTATCTTTTTATAATTTTTTTTATTTTGAATTTTGTGGGTTTATCAGTATCTTTGAGTTAAATAACTAAGTCAACCAACTGATTAACTAACTCAGTGTCATACTTATCTTGTTAATCATTTTATTTGGTAACACCTATTCCTTCCCTAATGTCTTATAGTTTGGGACGGCCTCTTCTTACACCTCCATGATTTCACCCTGCACCTCCATAGAAGATTTGAAATTTTTATATTGTCCTTATTGTATAATATTATACCCAAATCTGCCCTTCATCCCTATCCCATTTAGCATATGGGTGCACCTCCTTGGTCTTTACTTTAGTTTATTTTGTAATTGACGTAAAATATATACACGTTTTGACTAAAAATTAACGTAGAAGTGAATCATTTACATTACTTTATTTACCAACTAAAGCTTTCATGTTAATTCTTCTAATAGTAAAAAATATTACCATGTTTGTTGTTGATTTGTTTATCGATGCTTTATTTAGAATGAGATACCTTTTCTTATTAAGATAAATATCCAAATAAAAACTTAAAATTAGTATAATAAGTAATATAGTTTAATAAATAAAATATCGAATGAGTATATTGTATATAGATGAAATTAGTTACTTTCATGAGATTATGCTGAACAGCATGTACATACTTCCAATTTTAAAATAGACACATATTTTAAATTTTTAATAAAATGGCACTCACATTTTCTTTTCTTTTTAAACAGACACGTTCTTTATGTATTTTAAAAAATGACATTATGCATTATCATATATTATTATGTATTTCATGTATTTATTAACGTTATTTTGTAATGTTGGATGGTGTAGCAAGAACAAATATCAGAAGGTGGTGACGACATTATGAGAAAAATTTTTGTGAAGAAATAGAAACATCATAGGAACAATTTTCAAGAGGGAAGCAACAATATAATATCTTTGTATTTAATTTTAAACTAAGTTATTAACTTTTATATAACATAGTTTTTAATTCATACATAATTTTTTTATGTTTTTCTCTTTTAGTAATATCTATGGAGAAGTTTTATAATTTTTTTATGAATTTTGATAGAGTGACCTAGAAGGAAGCGAAGTTTCATTCAGAAAGCGAAAGGGCCACGTATATGTAATAACGAGCTACACCAAACAATTGAAATAATGGCACAGCCTCATGCTTTCTTTTCTTGAAGTGGACGCCTTTACTCCATATAACCACATTCAAACATAAATTATGGAGCCATATTTTCCTAACTATAAAATTTCCAAATTTATACTTTTCTAATTTTAAGGATTATTATGATAACATTTTACAATTTCACAAATTAAAACAATACTTTACTCTTATATTCTTTTTTAGTATAATGCTCGTTATCTAACAGTATTAAATGCTTTTGCACTCTAATCTAAATATATAAAACATTCTTGGTAAGACTTTTATGTCTGTCATTCACTGCAAAAGAAAACAAACTTCTCGCTAATATGTAATTGGATGGCAGAATAAAATCCTTCTTTTTCTTTTCTTACATATTCACTCATTTTTATCTTTCTTTTTTATAACTAGTCATTATCACATTATTTATTATAAGAGAAGAATCAAATCCACAGAAACAGTATACATAAATGTATTAAAATATTTATATTTATTACAAGACGTGAAAATCACACCTTGGTGGACCCTATGTAAGAGAGCACTACCAACACAGTGTTGCTTCCAATCCAAACAGGTTAAGATAAACTAGTGGTTCTCTAGGAAAGGAACCTGGTTTCATGTATATATATTGTCCAACTCTTAGAAATATGGCAATGTCATCACCACACAAACATTTTTTAACTTGATTGTCATATGAGCCATCAAATTTCTGTGACCAGAATGGTTCTAGCACAAAAGACACCATGCAGTTATCAGAAAGATTTGTTACACTACTAATTTTTGTGTCTGGTGGAGCAACTAAATTGGAACATAAAAAATGAATTCTGAAGTAGATAGGGTCAGCATAGGATATTATAACTAGTCTTGTTTGATCCATATTAGTAAATAAGTTAAGTCATTATTATAAATAAGGTGAAGTTTATCTTCACTTAAATATTTATATATTTTAAACTAATTATTTCTTTAGTTAACTGTTAATGTTACACTTTTAATTAATGTCACAAGTTTATACATGATTAGTAATTAAAATTTCTAGATATATCACTGTTTCAGTTAACACTTTATAATGAGTAGATATTCAAAGCAAAATCACACATGGATAAAAGGAATTTAGTTCCTGTATATAAAAATGATGAGAAAAATTAATGCAGGAGTTCAATACAAATCAAAGGTGGATCACTCTCACTTTCTTTCACAATAAAATTACCAGCTCAAAATAAGTGCATTTATAACTTTACCATAGACACCACAAAAAATATATCAGTCCTCCTTAGAGACACTGCATGTAAACATCAAATTATGTATTGTCAAATAATTGAACATGCATGAGCATCACAACCGCTACACAGAAAGTCTTGAATTTTTCGATGATATATGCAGACACATAATTAGATATAAATGTATTAAAAATTTTACACTGATAATGTATTAACTTTTACTCTCTCTCTCAATATGTTGTTATGTATGTAGCAATCTTCTGCAACAAGAACACCCCAAATCTGTTAGAACGTTGTTTCCCTAAGAGTCTTAAAGAAAGGCTTGTTGGCCAGCCACTGTTAAAGATTTGCAGGGCATATATTGCAGTGCACATATCTGTGTTTTCCAGGAATTTCTGTGCACTGTCAAAAACCAAGGGTCCATTCTCCAAAATCATTCTTGTGCACTGCAAACAATATGGAAGATAAATAATAAAAAAAAAATCAAAGCCAAAAGGGATTAGGAAAATTATGTTCTTGTGCACTTTCTACTCAACACTGCAAAATACTTATTTGTGAACATACATACATTGGCCTAGTTCATAATGTACATTATAACTTGGTCAATTCAGATCCTATCATCACTATCCTTAATATGAAGAATCCTTCCTATCAGTATCTGAAGATAATTTTTTGAGTTTGTTTCCCTATAGGTGCAATGATAATACGGAAATAAATTTTCTGTTTCACATTAGAGTCAATTAATGATGATAAGGAGGTTGGCAAAGTTCATATCATGACAAAGAAATTAATTACCGGGATTCAAGCATGATAATATCCAATTTAGTCAATAAGATAAAAGTTGGAAATTGAAACTACATATGATTCTAAACAAATTGAGGAAAATGGAGGAATTAGTCAGATTTTACTCACCTTATTTGCATACTTCTCCACTGAGTTGCACACCTTCAACGCTGTCTCAAGTATCTCTAGCTGACATTTTAAAATAAATGTTTAGCATATCTGTATATCTTATCCTTCTTGTTAAAAAAAAAGTATTTTAAATGAGAACATTTTTTAAAATAATTATTGATGACAGTGTTCTATAAAGCATCTAGTTTTATTTTTCAATCTTTTATCCTTTTCAAATATATTACTTAATTTAAGTTTTAAATTTAATTTCATTTAACAATTAGTAAAAGAAAAACTTATTTCTATTCAACTTCAAGTCACCCTCCTTTCATCTCTATCTCTGTACTTATTTCTAAATATATATAAACTATTCATTCTAAATTCAAAAGTATAGTTTTTATATTAAAAATAAACATGTAGTGTACTACAGTGCTAAAATACTAGGTTATATGTATTTTTCCTGTTTTTCCACCCATACATGCATATGCTGCTGCACCCAACATTATGATCAAAATTCTTTTGATATGGCTGCAACTATAGATTTTCTAAATTAAAAGAAGTATAATTTGCAACGAAATCTCCATGCAATCATTTAACACCCATCAAAGTTGTGTGGTAGATTGTGTACAACTAGAAACTATATATAGAAAAAGTTTGCTCATATCAGGACACAGATGAAGTAAATTTTCACACCACAGTGCCAAACTTCATTTTAGTAGCAGATACATCAAATTACATACCTTAGTATCACAATCTTTCAACTTAGCCAATAGAGTTGAAACAGTATCTTTGCAAAAGCCACAGCTATCTTCTTGAACTTGTGAGGAAATATATGAAATGAGATGACAGATATTGATCTTGTAGCAGAACTCTTCAGGCTGAATTGTAGCTATTTCTGAGAAGAAAAGAGGAGCATAATAGTCCACCAAAGCAATACACTGTGCAATACAGAAGAAACAGAGGAATTAATATAGGATATGATAAATTGTGATTCATTCATTTATGATATGATTCCCTTGAAGTCCAAAGTGTCTTATGGTTGTTGACCAAGAGAGTATTGTTATGAGACGCAATTAGTACAAGTTTCAACATGTTAGTTAGCTAATTCATTGGACATCAGAACTGAGCTTGGTTAGTATTTAGATTTGATGTTTTTCATCATCTGAGAATAGCTACAACATCTAAAACCAAAACACAAGAGATCCAGAAAATGACCAACCTTCTTATTAACGTGGGGAAGCTGGTGGCAAGTGTTGTGGAGGATATCAATGATCTCTTGCTGGGTCTTGTTTTCATTTAGATAATCGAGTGCCTTGGCAGTATATTCCTCACAAAGTGCACAAGTGTCTGGTTTTCTGCTTAGTTCTGCAATTTGAAAAAAAAAAAATCAACAAGATTATTTATGCCACATTTGCGTTTCAAACCATATTTGAAAGAAAATTATTTAAAGCAGTTTCTTAGATACGCACATGATGCTCAATCAACCTACATATAGTTTCAAACTACAAACTTTTCATACCACCCTTTATTTCATTCTGATCATACTTTTTGACAATTGACAAGTGTCAATGCCAGCATTTGTTTCAAGTGTTTGTAGGCATAATCTATGCTTAACCAACCTGCCACTTTCACTTTGGGAGATTGAAAATGTCATCTACAATACATGCCACCAATCTATTGACTTCCTAAGAAGGATAGTAAAAAGCAAAGAAACTGAATAATGGAATTAGTGAAAAAAAGTTTGCTGTATTACTGCTGAAGTGATCACGGATAGCCAGGTCTCTTGCATCACAAGCCCAGGCAGCACCCAATACAAAAAGAAGCAAGAGTGTCATTCTCCCCTCCATGGTTCCTACAACAAAACTTTTTTCAAAAATGATAACATCCATCAGGGAAAAAATAGAAATCAATTAAAATTTGAGGGCTATTATAAAGAACACCATTTCTGAAAAACATCAAAATATGATGAGGTGAACACAGTGAATATAATTTACTTAGACACTAGTAAGAATATATATCATATTTGTTGTTAGCACAAAGGTGATCACACAGAAGCAGAAAATGGAGTGCTAAGAGTTAAGACCATAAATCTTTATGAAGTGAAACTCTTAAATCACCTCAGTAATAGGCACAACTATGAATTTTGATATAATGAGGCCAAAAAAACATGCAATTCAGTTCATGCTACACCGAGCAAAGAAAATCCTGGTGGAGAATAATTTTGTCAATAATGATCAACCATAAACCAACGATCAGAAGTGAAGAAGAACCAGAAAACTGAATCTGGCTGAACCATATTGTCATCCAACACAGATAAGATAACAACCTATAGTATTGAGAAAAGATTAATTTCTAGGACTAGAGGGTGGTAAAGAGGAAAAAAAAAATACTATATTTCTTAGTGGTTTACATTAGAAGCAAATTAACGAAGAGAAGAGAGATTACTTTTTGTTGAGACTTTCAAGGAGATTTAAGAGGATTTAACAATAATAAGACTTGATTCAAACTCATCTAAAAGATTTACACCATCTTCACCCCAAAACACACAAAATGAGTTTATATATATTCTTTCTTACATAATACTCAATTTTCTCATTTGAACTGAATATCTAACTTAATCTCACACTTGGATTATGAAAGAAGGTGGTAGCATAGATTCCTTGGTGGAACTTGAGAGTGCCTTGTGGTTGGTGCAAGGAATGGTTGAGAATCAAAGAGGGTGTCTAGCTTTCATGAACAATATCAAGATGCTTGATCTGTGATGCTCTGTGCATCTCTCTCTCCCAAAAGAAAAAGTTTACCAAAGACTTGAACCAGAACAGAAAAAGTGAAAGGGAAAGTCTTATTAAGTCTTAACTCTTAAGTAATGAAGGAACCTTTTTTTCTTACTTTCTATTTTCAGTTTGAATAAATAGAATATATGTTACTTACCGATGTTATAAATAAGAGAATACAATACAAAAATTTGAATATTTTAATAAAACAATGTTACATTTTGGTATGTTTTCTACTGGTTTATGCTTCGGATCTCTATCCCTTGCTTCCTCTTACTACTAACCATATATGTCTTCCCCATATGTAGGGAAAGGAATTTCCAGAGTCAAAAGAAACAACTTTATATTTATAATAATAAATATTTTAACGTTTTAAAAAGAATTTTTAATTGATTAACAGTATAAGAACCTTTACACTAAAAATAATTTTTTTTAGATATACTGTGTATGTTGCGAAGACCAGTGGTGTTTGCAGTTGTTAATTTGGCAAGACCTTATGTCTTTCAGTCTCCAACCTTCATGCGACCAAAGACAGCGAGCACTATATAAAATTACGTTGTAAAATCTAAATATAAAATTCAGTTTTTAATAAATTTTATTAAAAACATAAAATTCAAAGGTGAACTTCCACCTTGGTGCAACATTAAATTCAGTTTGAATTTCATTATGTTAATATCACACAATTAAACTAAACTCTAGATATATATTCTCAATCACACTAATGGATTATTCATCGTATCAAGTTTCAATCTTTTACCATGCAATGAAACTGGAAAATAAAGAAACAATTTTATAAATAATGTCACCCACAAATAATTTAACAACGACCTCAACAAACCTACCCACTAATGAACATAAACACAAATCACATACATGTACGAATTTCATCACACACACAACTGTTAGGGTTTCATAAAAAACAAAGACACGTATCTAGCAAAATACAAACGTAATTACAACCTTCACAACAAAATAAAAATATGGTCACAACTTCCCTTTCTTTCTTCCATAAAACAATTTTATTCAAGCAAATTTATTCTTATTCTCTCTTTTTTCAAGATCGTGTCATTCTCTTTTGTAAGTTTATCTTATTTGTGTTTGATCTTCTCATTATTTTTCCCCTCAATTTTTCCAACAATAAGAGTTTTAAATGATGTGTTTAGGACTGCTGATACTATTGCTAAGTCAAATGTCTTAAACATCTACAGCTGTTTTGATTGATTATTTTTCCTTTTTTTCTTTGCCTGACAGAAAGTAAAAAATGTCCTTTCCTTAACAACAGTAAAACGAATTTAGTTCCTCTAAAATGATAAAATGTTGTAAATTAAAAAGTAAATATACATTTATCCTCAATATTAAATGAATATAATTTTGGTGGACTTTGGATACATCCTTACTTTCTCACTTCATACATCTTCACACTTTAAATTTGGCAACCCCTAAATGATAGCATTAAAGAATTTTAGCACAGATACAGTAATATATACTGAAGAACTGCATGCAAACATAAGATTACGTGTTGCCAAATAATTAAACAAGCTTGAATATCTCAACCACTACACAGAAAGTTTCAACTTTTTTTCAGAATGTGCTGACACATGATTACTAGTATTAAAAACTTTACACTGACAATGCTTCGAAATTGCACTCTCCCTCTTCCTTATTACATTGTATATGGAAATCTTACAGCAACAAGGGAGACATAAATCTGGTAGAGCTTTGTTTCTATAGTTAAGAGTCTGAAAGAAGAGCTTGCTCGCTAGCTACTTTTGAAGATTTGCATGCATGTATTACAGTGCATATATCTACATTCTCCAGGAATTTCTCAGCATTGTCAAAAACCAAGAGTCCATACTCGAAAACCAGTCTCTTGCACTGCAAACAATTTGGAAGACAAATGAATAATCAAAATCAAAATGGGATTAGGAAAATTATGCTCTAGTGCACTTTCTACACAACACTGCTGCAAATTCTTAGTTGTGAATGCATATTGACCTAGTTCATGATGTACAGTGACATCCGCAACCAGATACTATAATCACTATTCTTAATTCAAAAAATCCTTCCCCATAATTGTTGTAGAGTTTGCTTCTCAGGGAGGTGCAAATGAGCATCCAGAAATAAAATTTTCACACTAGAGTCAATTGTTGATGGTAAGGAAGTTGTCAAGTCCATGGAATTATTATTACTGCAAGGAAATTACTGGGTTTCCAAGCATGATAGTTTCTAATTTGGTCAATAGGATAAAAGCAGGAAATTGAAACTTAGTATGATTGAATACAAATTGAGGAAAATGGAGGAATTTGCCAGATTTTGCTCACCTTATTTGCATACTTCTCCACTGAATTGCACAACTTCAGTAATATCTCAATTATCTCTAGCTGACATTTTGAAATAAATGGTTAGCAGTTCATTCAACAAAACAATCTAAACCAAGCAGGGGTAGTACCAGAATTACCACTTTGGAGGGGTCAAAGTAAAGATAGTAGAGGAGAACAAAGATAGTAGAAATCTACTTATTACATATATTTTAGAAATCTACATATTAAATATATTTTATAAATACAATGGTTTTAAAACTGTTGAAGCAATTCAATATGCAACACCCATCAGAGTTTTGTAGTAGATGAAAGGCGTGTAAAACTTGAAACTAGAGAAAAAGTTTGCTCATACCAGGACAGATGAAGTAAAATTTCACACAATAGTATCAGACTTCATAGCATGAAGATGAAATTACTTACCTTAGTGTCTCTATCTTTCAACTTATCCAGCAGAGTTGAAACAGTTTCTTTGCAAAACCCACAGGTATCTTCTTGAACTTGCAAGGCACTATGTTGAATGAGCTGGCAGATATTGATCTTGTGGCAGAATTCTCTAGGCTTAAGTGAAGTTACTTCCGAGAGGAAAATTGGAGTATAATAGTCCACCAAAGCAATGCACTGGGCAAAACAGAAGAAACAAATAAGCAATACGTTAGTTCATTGGACATCAGAATTGGATCTAGTACTATATGACAAATTATTATGAGTATCATATTTTGAGGCCATCATCATTGAGCTTGATAAGGGTGCCAAGAATGTTTTTAAACATTAGAGAGCACAGTGAGAAATTAAAGTTGATTTTCCCAGCAATTGAGAACAACTACAGTATCTAAACCACACATAAGAGAACCAAAAAATGGCCAACCTTCTGCTTGAAAGTGGGAAGTAGGTGGCATGTGTTGCGCAAGGTATCAATGATCTCTTCATCGGTCATGTTTTGCTTTAGATATTCAAGTGCCTTGGTAGTATATTCCTCACAAAGTGCACACATATCCAGTTTTCTTTTTAGTTCTGCAAGTTGAAGTTAGGTCAACAAGATGATTTTGTGCCACATTTGCATTTAAAACTACATTCAACAGAAAATTATTCAAAAGAAAGTTCCTAATATTTGAACATAATGTCTTCTCATGGAAAAGGCTTTTAATAAAATTGAAGCTCATTAGTCAAGCTCGGAGGAAGAAAAGTCATATTGATTTTACACTAGGTGTTTCATCTCTTCAATGGAAGAGCTTCTGGACTCAAGAGATCATATTATGAGCTAGCTCATTCAAGACCTTTATTCTTTAGATCCCTCCTTATCCTATCACAGACGGTTAACTTGATATTTCTGCAGATTTATAAAGCACAACCAACATAATGTAACATAGTTACTTATCATTTCTGCCATTATAGTTTACCCTGAAAAAAGTGTCATAATTATTTGTCTAAACAATATAAAATAAAGCTTCCAGTTATTTCGTAAACATAAGTTACTTTAACTGAATCAATTGGTTTTGGTTTCTAAATAGTGTCATCCATGGATAGCTAATCCTGAAGGTATACACTATATGGTTGTTACTTAATAATTTTTTGGCCCTTCATTATTGCGATAGAGAGGAATTAGCAGATCATGCTACCATGACTTTTTGAACTTTATGCAATGATGGATTTCAAGAGGTTCACTTAAATTCACATGTTTGAACTAAAAATCTATACCACTATTAAATCACATGTGCAATACATATTTCCACTCTGTTACCTTCCAAAGCAGAATAATAAAAGGCAAAGAAAGCTAAGAATGAAATTAGTGAACATGTTACCAGAAGTATCAGTGTTTGCTGTATAATTTCTCATTTGATCAAGGTTGGCCAGTTCTCTTGCATCACAAGCCCAAGCAGCACCCAATACAACAAGAAACAAGAGTCCCATCCTCCCTTCCATGGTTCCTATAGCAAAAAACGATTTTTTAAATGACAAAGGTCCGATATTTCAAATATTTATGAAATGAAATAAGAACTGATTGAAGGGCATATAAAAAAACAAAGGCATGAATTAAATACAGTTTACTCGGACACTTGCAAAAATATATATCATATTGATGTTTAGCACAAAGTTGAAGACACACAGAAGCAGAAAAAGGCATAATAAAAGTTGAGACCGTAAACCTTCTTTATGTGAAACTCTTGAACGTACTTCAGAAGTTACATAGACAACACAATTCTTAATTAAGTCGGTATAATCAAGACAACAAAACATGCAATTCAAGTGATCCTCCCCCCATAACAGAAAAATCCCAGTTGAGAATATTTCTCAGCAATGATAAACCATAGACCAATGATCAAAACTGAAAAAGAACCAGAAAAAGAAAACAATCTGGCTGAAGTAGTAGCAACAAGCAATAGTTAATGCATCACATGAAATAGAAAAGAAAATACTATCTGGGGAAATTTAAAATTTTGAGGAGTACTCATTAGTGGGTGGTGACTAAAGGGAAACAAGATTACTACTTTTCTGAGTGGTTTCCTTAGAAGCAAAGAGCATGGAAGGAATGAAGAGAAGAAAGGTTACCTTATATTTGAAAACAAAGTGAAAAAATGGTAGTGATTCCCTGAAGGAACTTGGAGTGTCGTGTTCGTTGGTGCAGCTAAGAATGGTTGATTTGTTTGCTACCTTCACTTGTACTGGTAGGTAGCAATATTAATGCAACATGAAAAACTCCAGTGTGGGGAGCCCCATGGAGAAGACTGTGCCTCACACTTCATCATTACGTGGCATGATCAAGGAGGGAAACTAGCTCTGATGAACAAAATCAAGGGACATGATCTACTATGTTCACGTGCAAAAGTAAAAATCTATGTAAGTCTGTTTCAGATAGCTGAAAAGGTGAAAAGAAAGAAAAAAAAAAAAAAAAAACATGATTAATCTTCACTCCTACGCAATCACAAGTAGTGGGGTTTCCTTCTACTTTGATATTTTCTATGTTTGAAAATGTACACTTTATTTTTTTCGAAAAATATAAAACTTGTCCCTGATGTTTAATATAGAATCCAATGTACATGGACAAAACCGCAGGTAATGTGTTACAAAATGCTTCATTGAATTAATATAACATAGATCAAAGCTTAAAAGGTAAGAACTTTCTTTATATGTAGAGAAGAAAATAACAAATTATTGTACTTTGATTGTAATTTTGGGCCATGCATTTAAATGTGTACGTAATAAAAAGGCGCACGGAAAGGGTAAAATAATATTTGTAATTATTTTAATATTTTATAAGAATAAATATAGTTAATGTGGTAACGTTATAAAAAAATAAGAACTTAGTTTTTATAATTTTTTGTTTATCAGTATTAATTAGTATACTGTGAATAATTAAAGTTATTCTAGATATAATTTTTAAGATGTACTAAAGATTAATTAATCGTATTAGTATAATATATTTTAATTAAATTCTAAAGAATATTTAGTACTTTTTTAAAAATTTGCTGAAAAAAAAATATTGTTCAAACAGTGAAAGGAAACATCCCAGATCCGACAGAAGTATGAAACTTAAGAAATCTACCAAACTTGGTCTTTTTATGCAAAAACACCTTCTCATTACCCATTACAAATTGGTGAATTTTTTTGTAAAGTTTAAAATTTGGATGTTGGTTCCACTCAATGTTTGGATTTGAGGAAGAACAATAGAGAGGTAGAAAATTGTGTTTTTTATTTTATCAAAGAAAAACATAAAATGAAATTTTACAAACAATAATTTAAAATTTCATTTCTTATATGCTTTAGTTCAAATTTTGAAATGTTATTGTTTTCTCTCTTTTTCATAATCAAAGGGTTTGTTGTCATGTTTTACTCATTACTCTTTTTTGGTTTGATCCAATGTCATATTTTTTTTTTTTTAATGCCATGGAAAAGGTTTAGCCTAATATAATATACCCAAGACATAAGAAACATTGTTCAAATTTTATTATTAGTTCTGATAGGGCAAAAGTTGCTTGACTATATTATATGAACTGGTTATTAATAAATATTATTATTTTTTATTCCATTCATAGTTTTGAGTTGTTTAAAATTATAGAAAGCTCTTTATATAAATAACTTCTTTTATAGTGCTTAGCATTTATATTAAGTATAAGATAAAGAATGTGAGATGTTAAAAAATTAAATTTGAGAGTTAAATAATTTGTTAATAGAAATTTTCATTACAGTAATTAAACTAATTAAATGCATTAAATTAAACAAAATAATTAAATTGCTTGAAATTTAGTGACTGTTTTATATAAAAAAGCATTAAAGATATTATTAATTAATTATCTTTTATGAATCACATGGTAATAAATTTCAAATTTCTAATCTAAGATATGTTTGATAAAATAATTTCATAAAAAAAAAATTGGGTCATGGTTAGACACTTTACAATTATGTTGTGGATGATTTATGTAACGAAAAATTTGTATTTAATTCCTCTATGGTTAGATAAATAAAAAAAAGTCACATAATGATAAATGATGATAATAAGTGGCATTCATACTTATAATAAACAAGAAAAAAATCCACAACAGTAATGATGATAATTTTAACCTTTTAAAATTTTTCAACTATTATGATGCTCTCATCTTCTAATGGAATCCTAATTATAATATTTATTTTTTTAAAATATATATATAGACACACACATATATTTATATTTTTAATATTTGAAGTATATATACAAATGCTCACTCTTTTTAGAAGAGTTTTTATAAACTTCTGAATTATTCAGTACTGTAAATTATTTTCATTAACCTATAAAATGTAGACTAATTGTCAACTATTCATTAACCTATAAAATATAGATTAGCAATCCAATTTCAAAACACATTATACCTAATTGTTGAAAAATAAAACATTGATTACAAAAAGATTTGTTTAATATTCATTAAACAATAACGCTTACATAATGAAAAAATTATTCAAACAATATGAAGTAAAAGTAAATAATTAAAAGTAAAACTGTAATGTTTCTCTAATATAGGGAGATTTTTAATTTTTACATCTAGCTACTATTTTTAACTTTAATTAATTTTTATTTAAAAATATATTATTTTTTAAATTTTATACTTTGAAAATTAATGCATAAATATGATAAATCAACGCATGAATTTTAATACTTTCAGTTATAAAAAAAATAATTATAAAAATATATTTTTTATTTTGACGTCATATTTTCAAAATTAAAAACAAATAACGGTGAAAATAGTATTTTTATTTAATTTTTATATCTGATATTTTCTTTGATAAGTATACTAAATGACTTAATGATGATCAATAAATGAATTCCCAAATTTTAAAATCATTAATGTACTATCCTTCCGCTAATATATATATGTAACAAATATAAATAATTTAAAAAAAAAAATATGATAAGTAAACAACTCAATCCAATCAGAAGCTAAAGCACTTCAACCAAATATGGTAAGTAGGTTGAACAATGTAACATAATAAAAAAAAATTGATAATGATTTAAATAGCAAAGGATAAAATGGAGAAAACCACCATGAACCAAATTATTCAGAGTTTAAGGAATCACTTTAGCATCAAGTAATTATCAAAAAGCAGCAACATTATGTCATAATCCTCACAAATTTGATAAATAATGTTTGATTAAATAATTCATGTCAATTACCGTAAACTCCTAAAAATCCTCTCAAAAATGAATAAAATACACTAGACTCGTATACATTAGTTTTTCTTTCCCTAGAAACCATATGCAGAGGAGTAGTACGTAATGCAAAACCAAATAATTGAAGACGTTATTTCTCCATTCTTATTACTTTTTCATTCTAATACGAAAATTCTCAAAGTAAAGCATTCTAACAGCACCAGGCATTTCACCATCTTTACTTTCGTTTCGTTTTCAATCAAATGCTTCAAATTATTGTGAGAATGATGCGTAAGTGTCCATTCTTACTTAGAACTGTGTATAAATATAGCAGTAAAAACATTAGGCAAATGAAAATTATAACACCATCATACAAGAGGTTATGAACTCAAATGAATCATCTCTATAACTAGCATAACAAGCAAGTGGAAGCTCATACCTAGGTAGTCAATATACATAATACAAGCAGGGGGCAACCTTAAAAAATAGTTAAATAATGTTACAATACAATATTCTTCTATTCAAGCAAACATAAGAAGAGAATCAGACAAGGACTGATAAAAGATGCAACATAGAATCTAGCTTTTGGCACTGCTAGATTGAGCAGATTGTTCAAACAATCTATCACCTCAAATTCAGGGTTGGCTTCTTATTCTTCTTCTGTTTTGACAAAATATGAGAGAACCTTGCAAATCCAAATTTATTTCTCTTGGTAGAAAACAACTTATGGCCAGTTCCTTTCTCAACTTGTCTGTCAATTGGTGGATCAGCGTTTTGTTTACCAAGCATCTGACCCAGAGACACATTCTGTTTCATTGAGATTCTTTCTCCGGCTTCAAACTCTTGTGGTTGAAGCAGCTTCCTGCTAAGTATTTGTCCTATTGATAGGGTTGACTTTAGAACTGGCTTGGCTTCATCATTTACCAGATGCAATCCATTGACATCGAGTAACCGAGGATCTCTCCAATGATGAGATGAACAAGAGTTTTTGAACTTGGTGGAGTTTTGTATAGAACGTCTTTTGTGACCCTCAGAACGCCAATTCCTTAAAGCATCTTCAACCGCTACCTTGTCTCTATTTGCAGCTTCTACCCTTTCCAGAGCTTCTTCAAGGGCCTTCTTGCTGGTTTTAACTTCCTCTGTAGCTTCTTCTACCCTTTTCAAAATGTCCATGTTTGACAAATTTGTTTCATCAACTTCAAGCATTGCATTTGCAACTCTCTTCCTGGATTGTTCCTCTGCATCTTTGGCTTTGCATGTCAGAGCAGTATACTCTTCAAATGAAAGAGTAATCTGGTTTTCAGGTAAACTCTCATTCTCATGATTAGATAATGCGTTAATTTCTGCAAGGGCAAAAGCTTCTGCAGCTCCAGCAGCTTCTTTCATTTTTCTGGCTGCAACCAATCTGATTTCAGCAGTTCTTATCATGGTTTTTGTCTGTTCAATCTCAGACATAGTTCTCAGAACTTCTGCTTTTGCAGATTCTCCCATTATTTTGAAATTCTCCGCCTCAGAACTCAACCGCTGGAGCTCTGTAGTAATAACTGAAGGATCATGTGAAGCATCTTTAATTTCAGCCCCTTTTGCTATTTGCAGCCTTAATCTGGTATGGTTTAGCTCTTCCTCAAGAGAAGATATTTTTGAAGTATTTTGAGCTAACCTTTCCCTTGTTTTCTCAAGTGAGATTCTTTCCTTCTCTAACTTCTTATTAAGCAATTCAACAGAAGTTCGAACATCAGCCAGGTCAACGGTAGTTCTGGTTAAATTCAACTTGGCCTGCTTCAATTCTTGTAGTATTAAGCCTGGCGTAGATGAAAGATGGGCAGTGAAACCTTGGCTGTAAGGTTGAAGAACATTCAATTGACTCATTTGGTTTTCCTTTTCATCATTGTCTTCAACAACTGATCTTCTATCACACTCACCAAGCTGAAGATTCAAATTCACTTCAGACTGTGCCTTCTGTATCTTTGATTTCAATTCTTCAACAAGCTTTTTGGTACTTTCCAATTCTTTCAACACATCAAGAGTTTCCCTTTCTTTCAAGATCAGTTCTTTCTCCAATATCGAGGCCTGCTCCTCCAACTTTTCAGCACTCAGCTCTACTGTGTGCTGCTGCTAACCAAAGGGGATAAGGAGAAACTTGACAATTTAGCTCAACCAAATACTTGAAAAGGAAATTTAACGCAAAAACCACTATTAACAAATAAAGTATGTATAATGCCAAGGACAAAATATAGATACAAATCTTGGTGTTCTCTGATCAAAATAGAAGTTTCAATTTCAATTCAGTAATCCTCATAATAAAGGTTTGGGTTAAAGATCAACACAAGTTACTGAAGTGAAACTTCAATCCTAATTGGTCAACAACACCAAAAGCACTTCAAGTATTTAAATTTTGTCCTTAAAACACCAACAGTTTCATTCCAATTTACCAATCAAGAAATTAATAAAAAAGATAGCATTTTTATCTTTTTTTTTCCCTATATTTTGCAGCATTCTCCATAAATTACTTAAACTACAGTTCATGGGATCCAATCCTCATACAATAGACTGCGACCACATTTCGAAACCGTAATCTTGAAAGAGTCCCTAAATCTTTGGACAGCAGATAAACAACCTAGAATCACAACAAAACCAATTTTTTCGGCATGAGACACTAAGGAAACAGCACAAACGGGTCCATACACTTGAACATATCACTACTTACAACACGAACAACAAACAAAAAACAAAAGAACCCCAGCTTCCCCCACTCCACGCAAGTAAACCAACAGAGACCCCCACCAAAATTCATCCACAAAGGTACCACCTTTTCCACCGAAAAGGGGGAAGAACAAACCAAAACAACGAAATGGCAGCACTTCAGCTAGTGGAGTGCTATACGTAGCAATGCCCCAACTCAATTAGAGAAAGAGAGGGAAGTAGTACCTCAGAATGAGAAGGCACACACGCAATAATCTTACTGTGAAGGGGTTTCCAGTAACCAACACCCCCAAACATTGTGACCGCATCCTTCACCGATTCAAAGGGCGCTGAAGTATCAACCTCCGTTCTCAAACTCTTCTTCTCCGAACTCTGTTCGCCTTGATTCGTCGTCGTTTCGGCCACGTCAGCACCACCCATTTCCATAGCCACCTGCACAAACAAACGGAACCAAAAGCAAAAGCAAAAGCAAAGCAGCACAAACAGACCCTCGTTCGTCCGTGCTAGAATTTGTAGCACGCGACAAAAGAACACAGAGTGAGAAACAGAGGTAGAAGGAAAGCGACAAGAAACTAAGTTTAGTGTTTGTGTTGCATTTTAGTACACAAGATGTTGTCGTGTCGTTCTCAAGTGCTTGGGAAGGGACAGGTGAATCAGAGTGAGAGGGAAAAAAAACAGAAAAAAGTTTCAAGTGAACGTTTGAGATTGAATTTCCCAGAATACCCATAACAACAGTGGGTGATTTGATTATTCACACAAAAAGGGTAACTCTGTTTACGCACTACTTTAAATTTAAATGAACAATAATATTTCTATATATATAATACATAAAAAAAAACATATTTATTTTAAATTAGTGAACATTTAAAGAGACTATAGAGAATAAATAAATAATTGATAAAAAAGATTAAGCCTAATATTTGTGAAGTTAATCGAGAAGTGTAGCTATTGAGGGCGACGTAGTATGGGCCCCACATGCACGCTTGAACAGTTGAAGAGTGTGAACGGTAAGTAACACAGAACTGCATGTTTACTTTAGTTGAATTTGATTTTGAAAAATTTGACGTTGCAACTTTTTAAAGCTTGCTTGCTTTTGAAGATTAGACTACTGGTTTGGTCGTTAAATTAAAAATTGGTATTCAAATGGTTCTAAAAGTAGACTTTTTTTCATAACGGTTTTTAGTTTTTTTAGTTGGCTGGTGAGCCTATATTTAAGAAACATTGTTGTTTTAATTAAATATATTTGGAGTTAATTAGTTCACAATAATTCAGTTTGGTGAGTGATACTTTTTATTATTATTTAATTGGTAGCTATTAATTGATAAATGTGTATTGGGGTTAAGTACATAAATTCAGGCCAATATCGAGTATTTTTTAGTCCCAAACCAAAACATGAACGAATGAGTTATGATGATATTGACTTTATCAAAATATAAACTAGATGTGAGAGAAAAATTGCATTTGTTTAGATTCAATGTAACTTGTCTAATTAAATTGAGCTCGCTAAATTGGTTCGTAAGTTTGGAAAAATATTGTTTTGTTAAAATTGTAGTTTTAAATATTTTTTTAAAATACTTTTTTAAAGTTAGATTATATAATTTTTTTAAGTAAAAGTAAATAAAAAAAATTGTAGCTATAAATTAAGTACTAAAACTAAAACAAATACTATAATCGAGTTAAAGTTTCGGATTCAAATCGCAAAGAAAATTCAACATAAAATATTTTGATCGGATTAATTCGTTAAGTTATCCAATCTAATCAATACATTTATCATAAAGTTGAAAAACATATTTGATAATTATATTTAGTGTCAAGTTATAGGTGAAGGAATTAGGAGCTAAGTAAAATGGTGTGGGATTGAGAATCACTTTTGTGGAATAAGGAAGTATAATGTCACAATTTTGGGTATTTTAAAATGAAATGTATGAACCATTTGCAAATGTAGATGTTTTTATGTTTAGGACAACATGTATGTCGCTTTTAAAGAGAATAGTGTGTTGTTATTTTTTTAAATATGATGGTGATATTTTCCATGTTTGTTGTCAAAAGTCTGATGGTAATGGTTATATAAAGGAGAGTGACATTTTTATTTGTTTATTTTTGTCAAGTTTTACTAAAGTTCTGATTTAGTAATTAAGAGATTATGGCTTATATTATAAGATGTGATATTATTTGTAAGTAACACAACATTGATATAGCATCTACTAATTATATTGATTTTTATTCTGAAATTAATGTATTTACAAGTACAAATCAATATAATTTTATTAATATAAAATTTTAAGTATATAAATATGATTAACTAATTTGAGTCCTCGAGTTAATTTATCAAACTCAACTATAACTCATATTGGAGAAAGATAGGAATAATTTGAGTTTTGTTTATTTAAGATAATAGGTGTAGTGTATATGGGAGAATGACTTCTTATTCTTGTAGTATAAGGTATGTATTTTACATTTCTCACAAAAATGGAAGTTAATTCTTACAATAATACTTGATCTTCACTTGCTTTTACATTTTTTTTCACTTTTGCTTTTCAACTTGAAGTTACATAAATTTTTATTTTGTATAATTTTTTAACATCAATTAAACATGTTTATAAGAATAATATTGCCAAGTATAATATTTTTAGATTAGAAATATGATTTGTGATGATATAATTATGTTCATGAAACAAACTTTCCTAAGTATTATTGATTACATGCTATTAGATTCTAAAAGAACAAAAATAGCTTTACATTGACTTTTTTCTCCCTTAGTGAATAATGTGGGATTATTGTAAAATCGTGAATATAGTTGGACAAATTTCTTAATAAATTTTAGAAAAGAAAGATACGAAAAAAAAAAAGAAATTGATTTCTTTGTAATCTAAAATTAATTCAGGCACAAGTTTAAAATAAAATTTGGAAAAGTATATGAAAGAACTTATACAGGTATCCATGAGTTAATATAGAAGTTAAATTTATTTTTTCTCTCTTAAAGTCTAATACTTTTCATGACTTTTTATGTATGTGGTTTTCATCTTTGGAGTGGTAGCATAAATATTTGAGATGAATTGTGGAATTGCATATTGTGAGTTTATAATAAGCGAGTTTATGGAATTCCTATATTTTTTACATTATGATTCTTTAAATACATCAAATTTATACTTGTGCATTGAGCTAGACCATCATGAAAAAATTAATATAATAAATATCTATTCTTTCAATAAATTTACCAGACACAATAATTATGTTGTTTGTAGGTTTGTTTTGATAAAGTGTCAAACACAAATAACAAAAGTGATAAATAAAATCATTTCCGTGTGAACTTGTATATTATTTGGATTATTCAAGTATAATCTATAAAATTGGAGAACACAAATAAATTAATTCATCGTGACTATCCAAGTTTTGATACATTAATCAAAAAAGTCTCTTGATTCCAATATTAATCCTTTGAATTTGTGTAATCCATTACATTAAAAAAAAGTTTTAAGGATAACTAAATGTTTTTACCCTATATAAAAGTAATTATTTATCTTCTGTAGTTTCTAATTTAAAAGAGTTTTCCAATTACAATTTACATTATAAAGTTACATAATTGGTTCATTTCTTCAATCAAAATAACTTATAATTGAATACAAAGAGACTTAATTACATAGAAGTAGATACAATTACACCAAACCTAAATAGAAGAAAACTTAATTTTTCAGTACAAAAAATCAAATGGAAGAATAATATCTAACCTGGACATCATCAACATTTGTGCCTTTAAAAATGTGATAAAATAAGGTTCCAATAATGTATTTTTTCCTTTTATAGAAATTGAGTCTTTAATGTGATAAACTTTCTATAACTAGGAGGTGATTAAGATGTTAAAGAAAATATTTGCTTAAAATTTCAAATAAAAAATTATTTTAACTAGCTTAAATTATTTAAAATGGAAAGAAAATACTTAGTGAAAAAACTTATGAATCTAACAATTAACATAATTCAATATGCATTGTCTTCATAAAATATTTTTTATGTTTCTTGTTATAAACACAATATTCACATAATTACAAAGTTTCAACATGCAGCTCTTTCTCATTTATACGGTCTAAAAATATATGCATCAAAGTATTATCAAATGCGAACAGAGAGATAAATAATGTGGAATCTCTCACGCAAGCTCGAACCTTTTTAAGATATATAAACTTTTAACCTTTTTTTTATTATCACAATCTTTGTCTTTTCCAACACTCACATCTCCTTCAACGCTACTCTTGAAACTTCTCGCATCTAGTGTACCCATTAAAATAAGGTTCTTCTCTAGTTCTAAAATATAATGAATGTGTGACAATGCTCTTACTATTTTATTAAGCATTCGATCTTAATGAACCAATGCCAAAAAATTTGCAAGTATTAGCATTGTCCATCAACATCTCCTCATATGTCAAGACAATTACTATTTGGGCATATATGAAAAGTACAACCAAAGTTCAAAATCCATGCTTAAGAATAATCCAACTTATCCCTTATCATAAGACGAGACAATCTTCATTATACTTTAAATTAGTCTGAACAATATCAGCTAAAAATTCTTTGTCCCTTCTCATGGAAAAATCTTTCTTCTACTAACTCAATTTTTTTACTTTAATAACAAATGTCCCTTAAATTAACTTTGTCACTAGTAGAAAAAAAAATTCTACAATAAGATACGACATTAATCACTTTAAAGAGAAAAGTGGTGGTAATTTTAAAATTATATGAATACATATTACATCAGTTAATAGAGAACTGATGTAAAAAGAATCTTTCTACATCGATTGTTAACAAAAACCGATGAAGAAAGTAACTTAGTGAAAAAGAAATAAAAACAATTAAGTGGAAACCATATTACATCGGCTACAGAGGTAACAGATGTAGTATGTGGGCATCTATTACATTAGTTCTCTAGATAACCAATGTAATATGCTCTTACGTTTAAAAATTTCAATTTTTGAGTGAGCAAAACATATTTATTACATCAGTTGCTTATACAACCAATGTAATAGATTTATTTTTTAACCTAACATTTTTACTACTTTTGTTATTCGTCTTTTTCTCGCGTCGCTGAGTCTCTGTGGTGTTTGCGTTCTTTGGTAGTTCTTGGGTTCTCTGCTGCTTATGTTCTGATCGTTTTCACCCTCAGTTGCTTCCTTCGTTGGTAGCCTTCACCCACTTTTGCATTTTTGATATAGGTAGTTTGTTAACTTATGTTTTTTACATTGACGTTGCAGGGTTTTAAGAGTGTCATACACCTGATGCGTGAGCCTTTCTCCACTGTGAATGCTTGATTTGACCTCTACCCCACTTATCGTTGTAACATGTTAACATATGTGTAGAATTGATTAAAGATAGTGTATAGATTAATCATGGAGTTGATAATACTAACCTTTTGTGCTTGAGAGAAAAATTAAGAGAGGAAATTAGTTTATTTTAAGGTTCTCCTTGTAGTTGTTTTATCTATTTCCAAGAGAGGGTGTTATTAGTTTTTCCTTGGAGTTAAAGAGAAGGGTGTTATTGTCTATTGTTTGTTTTGTTCTGTTTCTTTCATCTTTTATTTTAGTTACAAGTTCTTATGTTATTACTATGACACCCAACAATGGTATCAAATCTTGGTTCCTGGAATTAGTCCACTGCTATTGTGTAGAGAAATCTAAGTATGGTCTATGATTACAGCTAACATGACCTTTCACATAAAAATGAATTATTCTTGTTACGGATATAGAGAGTGGTAGTGCGAAACTCCGTCTCTAAACAAGTCCTAGTAAGGAAAAACTTGATATTTAAATGTGTTTATTAGTGACCCTCATTTCTTTCCTAGAAATTTACCAAGTGTAATGATTTACCCTCTCCAATCATTGTTCCAGTAGTTAGTACTATTCAAAATGAGAAGTGCAAAAGTCAATTTTAAAGTTAAGACAACAAAATATGAAATAGAAAAGTGTGATGGGAATAATTTCTCATTGTGAAATTGAAGATGAAGGAAGTTTTGAGAAAGGACAATAATGTATATATAATTAAAGAAAGACTGTTTCTTCCTGCACTTCCAAGCGTTTCTTTAGACACCCCAAAATTTTTCAAAATTGTCTAAAATGCCCTTAAAATAATATTGTGAAGACCAAAATACCCCTAAATCTAAATCTCTCATATTACCTTCTCCACTCAACTCTGCTCATTTCAGTCTCCTGGGGTGCCACCTCCAAGCAGCTCTAGCAATCCGTTTTGTGCTTCTTTGGCCGGTTTCGTTCCATCATCCATCAATAGCAACGCATTTGACAATCATTTGAGGTACGCATGATGTATTAAAAGATTTGTACAGTATTTGGGGAGATCTTGTTCGGTTTGCGATTTGGGGGTGGGTTGTTTTTCGTATAAAATGAGTTGCGGAACGGGATGTTCTGGAACTGTTCTCCGAATCTAAAGGACAGTTCCCCGTTCCGCAACTCATTTTATACGAAAAATTAGTTGTGAAACGGGGTGTTCTGCCCGGAAACCTCCGCTCTGCAACTCATTTTATATGAAAAACAACCCATCCCCAAATTGCAAACCGAAATCTTCTGCCACCGCGAAGAACGCCCACCGCTGCAGAACAACACCAATCACCTAGTGCACCTCACCGTCCACCTTCACGCATCCACCTTCTACCCAACCATACCCAGCTACCTCCATTTAGTGTTGCATTACTTAATTTGACTGAAGGATAAAATTGTAATTTCATAAAGGATAGATTTGGAATATTTTTGAATTTTGGAGGTGCCTGAAGAAGACTTTGAGGTGCAAGAAGAAGTAGTCTTAAAGAAAAACCTATGGACATAACAATTCAAAGGATCAAAGGTGAAAGAAATTAATGATAATTCTATAGTAAATATGCACTTAACAATGATAGATGGGGTTTTATCCAACATTGTGGAGATGAATACTATGAAAAAAAATTTGGAACACTCTTATCAAATTATACGAGGTTAAGTCACTTCACAAAAAAATATTCTTGAAGAAGAAATTCTATACTCTTAGAATGAACGAGTTCACATTAGTAATGGACCACATCAACAATCCGAACATGTTGTTTCAATAGCAAATTTCAACATAGTTAAAAATAAATGTGTGGAGTTTCTACTTCAAAGTTTACTTGATTCGTATAATCAACTCATCATCACTATAACAAATAACAATATTGATGATTGAGGATTTTTCCGAAACTATTATTGAAGAAGAATCAAAGTGAAAAGGAAATGTAGAAAGGGTGAAAAGTTCAAAGCGAGCAAAGGCTTTGATGTTGATGAGAGGTAGATCAATAAAACTTGACTTTAGTGGGAGTCAAATTCTCATGATATATCAAAGCCTAATATCTCAATTGCTACCATGTGTCAAGAGAGAAAATGTAAAGAAAGATTGTTGGCATAGGAAGAATGAAGGAAAAAATTCTGAAACATCAACCTCATAAGATTACATTTCAAGTACCTCATAACACAGATATTTTGATATAGTTATATGGTAGGTAATAGTATATTCATGTGCAGTTTTATACATGACTTCATACCAGGATTGATTTTAAACTTATGAACCTATCTGAAATAGAGATGAATGTTCATAAAAAATAATATTATAAAAGAATATATATATTGTTCATGAAAAACAATATGACTTCACACCAAATTTGGTTTTGAACTTTTAAAATATCATAAAAACATTGATTATAAATAGATTTATAAGATCACATATAATGATAATGATTAAGTGAAATAATATAAGGTTAGATTGGTAGTAAAAGAATATACATATGCTCATGTATATTTATATTTAATTATATTTATATTTAATAAGTGATCTTTATTGATTTTTAGTTTTCAATCTAAGGATTGGTTAAGAAAAAAAATATAAAAAGTAAATAAAATCCTATTTAAATCAAAATTCAGTTTCTCAAATTGCTTCACTTTTTAACCTACTCTGTATCTTATAATTAATCTACTCTGTATCTTATAAAGATTGAAGTCATTAACTTTTTTTCTTTTTTTTTTTTTCATTCAGCCTAAATCAGTCAGGGCAACATCAAATATGCAAGTCCATAATATGTTGGATTAGTAAACAGACCATTCGAGAAGGGTGTGTGTTTTGGTTGGGATATATGGAAGGACATTTTTAAAGTGATTTTCAGTCTTTTCTGACATTATTTTCTGTAGACATTAACATTTGTTTTTATAAGAATGAAATATTTCAAAAATGTTCTTTTATTTAATTATTTTTGTTGATAAAAGATAAACTTGTTCTATTTGATTTTCTTGATAATTAACTAAACTTTAATTTCAAAGTCTCACTCACCAATAATTCCGTCAGTTTAGTTTTTTTTTAATTAGTTGCAATCTTAGTTGGTTTCCCTCAATGTTAAAGCTTCAACTTTTAACGGCCTCTCACCTGTCAACTACTTTAGCATATGTCAATACCTATTTTTTTCTTTTCAGTACTTTCTTTTACTGTTTTTATCTACATAATAAATATACATATTTTTACTTTATATTTATTTAGCGTGAAAATCATCTATTTATGTGAGATTAACCATGACATAAGTTAAATAGTTAAATTAAAATATATAAATTTTATGTAACATCAAATTTCTAAAAGATTTGTCAACTAAAATCAAACTAGAAAACTTTATAATATTGCATAACCCTAACCTGATGATATAATTATCAAACAAATTGATAAAAAGTTGGTATGAGTATGGTAGTTATTAAAAGAAACTTAAATATTTCAGTCACTTACAATTGGACAATAATTGTGATGTTATTTTTTTTTATTTGCTATCACTGATAATATTATAATTAGAATATAATTAATGAAAAGACAGTAGCAGGAAAATAAAATTGGCAGACTATACGAGAATAAGAACATTGGAGTTACCGTCAAAAATAGAGAAACAGCATTGGAGTTTCCTCAAATCCAATCCGTAATTGCTCGCTGCCGAAGATCATTGTTGGCCACTCTCTCTCTGCGATGCATTCATTTATTCCTTCTTCTTTACCTTTTCATTTATATACTACAAACCCATAATCTCAACACATTTAATCACGCATATTCTCTTGTTGCTGTTCCACACATATACTTTCTTCTTCTTCTTCTTGTAAATGGCGAATGCATCTGGGTTCTTCACGCCTTCGGTTCCCCACTTCAGAGTCAAGGTTCGCCCTCTCCCTACTGCCATTGGATTCTCCGCCAAAGTCGTTTGCTTTGGAGATATCGAACGAGCTGACCAACATGCTACTTCCAAATCTTCGATACCCAGGTCGCTTTTCACCCTCTGCTTGATCTATTTCTGTTAAAGTTTCGATTTTGAATCACACCCAACTCGGTTTTGTTTCCCATCTGTTGAGGGTAGCGCCATTTTAGCTTTGAAATGTTGGTTCTAGTTCTAGGTTTGTTAATGCTATTTGGGATCACAATAATTTGTTTGTTTGCTTTTCCTATCATCCCTGTAATTGAAGTGTGCAGGCTTGTGAGCAAAGGGTGCAAGTTAGTTGGATGTGGCTCTGCTGTGCCAGCTCTCGAGATTTCTAATGATGACCTTTCGCGAATTGTGGATACTTCTGATGAATGGATATCTACTCGAACCGGGATTCGTAGACGACGGGTTCTTTCAGGTTAGTCATTGCCAATGCGTGAGTGATTAGTCCAATGTTTCATTCTAGTGCTATGCACGGATAGGTTGGTACAGTGCTTAGGATTTGACTTGATTAGATTACACTGCCTGCTTTGCTTGTAATTGAAAATGCTGCATGCCAGGTGTGTGCTTGCTTGTACTTTAAACAACTGTGTTCAATACTTTGTTGTAGTTGTTTGTTTTTTGATCTAATGAATTGAAATAGGAAGCCTAGGGATTTCAATACCTCAATCGTATGTCATGCAAAATCATGGAAAAGAGAACTGTGTCAACGATGTTATGAGTCATACTTTTTACTGAGGAATAGAACAAGCACACCTTTGGGGGCGGGGGCAGGGGAGTTCATGTTGCTGCTCCAATCGCTTTAGTCTTTGATTGTGACTTCTGTGGTCCATTATTACAAGACGAATCAATTATAAACACGTAGTCTTTTAACGTCAGCGAATTTCATACCATTTATTAGGTGCTGGAAAAGCCAGCTTAGTTGTTGAGTTTCCTATATCAGAAAGACCAGTGTTGCAATGAATCATTGTCTAGTTGCTTTATGGCCATCAAATTCAAAGTGATGTGGTGCAATGCAACTGTTTTTCGTCTTGTCACAACTGGCGTTTCATAAACTGCGGATTTCATAGTCTTAGAAAGTGAACTTTAAACTTAACTTAATTCTTGCTAGGATACCATCTTATTAATGGAATAATATAGTTCAATTCCAAACAGCGTCAATGCCAAGATCCAGGACAGGGAGGGTATACCCCCGGATTAGCATTGGTTGATCCTCACCAGGAAGCAACTTGAGGATGGGAAGACCCGTGTTGACTATAACATTCAGAAGGAGTCTACCCTTTACCTTGTCCTCCATCTCAGGGGAGGAATGTAGATTATCGTTAAGACTCTTGTGGTTAAAGACTTACGGGTAAGACCATTACCCTTGAGATGGAGAGCTCTGAAACCATTGACAATGTGAAAGTGAAAATTTAGTACAAGGAGGGCATCCCACCAGAGAGGTTGATCTTTGAAAGGAAGCAATTGGAGGATGGGAGGAGGACCTTGCTGATTGCAATATTTAGAATGGGTCCACCCTTCATGTTGTGTCTTCGTGGGGGCTTTTAAGCCGGGGGTGATCTCTGTTTTATGTTAGATGGTTCCTGAACATTTAAAAGATCGTGATGTGAAATGGGTCCTTATTGACCCTTTAAATAAATTTGGTTTTTGTTGGGCTGGATTGCCCTCATTAATAAGATGGTATTGGAGTTAGGGTTAAGTTAAGCTTAAAGTTCACTTTCTAAAATAATGTCATAACCTATTCTAGTAAGATTTGTTGGGTCTATCGTGTAATTCGCTATTAGACTATTATTGGATCATTCACATATATCTAGTCTCGTGCTTAAAAAGTTTTGTCCTCAATATGAGGGTGTGTGTTGGAGATACAGCCAATAGAGGTATAACTAAATTATAGTATATAAGTGAGTTTAAATGTCACCTCACAAGTTGTTTTTATGAGCATGAGTTAGGTTTAAAGTCCACATTCTTAGAAAGTACCATTATTTCAAAAGATAACAGAAAGTATGCTTGGCCTCCAACCTCAAAAATCTTGTAGTACTTTCATCAAGAGGAACTGGTTAAATCTTTGGTGGATCATGGACATTAGAATCTTTATTCAAATAAACTATTGCTTCTAAAATTTACCAAATAGGACACCTATGTTGACAAGAGTAAAAATCACAACAAAAATAAATGCTTTCTGAATATGGAAATCAAACAAACAAGATCAGTCCATCTCTGAAAAGCTACAACTTCAGAATACATTTTTGTCAAGAAGTCAAGGCAAGCCTACCAAACAACTTAGTCTCTTAAAAAATAACTGCAACTTAGAGATACCCTTCTCCCTTTATCCATCACAATGAAGAGTTAAACTAGCTGGTGACCATCATATACACAGTTCAGCTGCAACCATGCTATAAGGGGAGAAAGTCTAGTACCCTTAGCCACTCTGAGGAAATCAGTGGAAATTGAGTCATCGAATCATTTTAATGCAATTTCTATTGTAGAAAACCACAAATAACTTATCTGTATGTATTCAACACAAATCTAACAATACAAGAGTATTCAGGCACCAAATGCAAACATATCCGAGTGATCCATCCCACAGTGCATTCATCCTACCTGATCTAACATGGTGAGCAGAGGACTTGTGAAGAAACCTTCATCATTACAAATATATCTGCCGTGCCCTTATCTCTTCCTCCCTGATTTGCTATATACTTGGAAGATGGAGAAGGGGAGAACTAAAATGGAAATGGTGGGAGGTCCATCTCCTTCATAAACATGCTTGCTTGATCCTTCTTATAATCTTCTTTCAAGCTTATCCTACCTGAAAAGATCTCTACTTCTCATGTCCCTTTCTGATGGAATGAGTACTTTCTTCTTCCAGTCTCTTCTGAAGCTGAACTCCCCATCTTGATCATGCTCATTATAGCCCTTGATAGAGAGATGGATGCTGCCAATATTGAATAACTTACTAAAGTGTTGGGATTGAAGTTGAAAACAGACCCAAGAGAACCATAGCCAGGCCCATATGTTATAGAGATTAAATTTTATATGATTCTTTGTTTGTTATATTTGTTTTGCCACATGTGCACTCTATTATTCTGTTCCTCCTTTTACAGGCAATGCTTGATCTATTGAACTCATATATAAGCCTTGAACAGAAATGAAGGGGCAGAGAAAAATATCGGTAAATTTCAATTCTGTTTTTGGTGGTTCCTTGTCCTTGAAACCAAGGATTGTTTTCTTTGTTCATATCAATTTGGTGCTTTCTGTGAGGGCAAATGACACTCGTTCTAAATCCATCGTTCATTAGGAAGAAACTGTGAAACTCTTACCTGAAAGCAATCAGACCTTTCAGCAAAAATTGATTCCATTCTCAACCAACTTTCCACCCTTGCCATTACTCAGCCTTCTTCATATCAACCCTCCTCTCCATACTTATTATGTCCGCAAAGTTTCAAACTTGTACCCAAGTAAAAAATGGAGCACTTTCAAGACTTTCTTGCACTTAGTGTCTTATATTGGGGTGCAATAACGTCATGGTCTTTTATCATTGGGACTTGAATTTTCTGACGCTATTTTCTTATGAACACTGTTCTTTCCATCATCCCTAGGAGTGTTTGATGGACAAATATGACTCTTGTCCACCATATAACATAGTTTTTACTACATAATTCTTTACTTCCTTCTATTCTCCAGTACCAAATTAAATAGGGACTCCTGCAAGCTTCTATTTGGCTTATATTCATGCAGCAATTTCCACATTGTAACCAAAAAGGGTCATCAGAAATGGTGACCGTAATCCTCCGAGAATATGAAGGTCTTTTTGAGGCTCTCTTTGACTGCAGAAACAACACGTTTGATGGCAATCAACTTGCCACTTTTAAGTATTCATCTGAAAACAGTGCCGGACCCATGTTTTGTATGAGTGGTTGGGATCCAAGGTGCCTTTGACTATAGAGAAAGTTTTGAAGTAAAATGATTGGTTGGGATCAGTTAGACTAGGGAGATAAAAGGAAAGGGATGCTGAATACAACTGAAAGTATCATACTTTTTGTACTTAGGGGAACTTTACATTATTGTTATTATTAGGCATTTCTGATATGGTTGAACTGTTGAAGCATGAAGATGGGATGATACTCGAGAGGTTTTCTTTTATGTGCTGTTATTTTTGTCTCATACGCCATCACCATGCCACATGCACTTTAGGTTAGTCACTGGCAAAAGGCATTAGTCCCCTTTCATTCTAGTATAATTGCTATAAACGGATGATAGGTACAGTACAGTGGTTGGAATTTGATTTGATTACACTGCTGCTCTCAACTTAATCTCTTTATGATAAATTGGCAAGGCAAAGTTTAGCATCTCAAGAGGTTGAAGCTTCAAGTTATGTTGCTTTGCCTTCTGTATAAATCCAATTCTTGTTTTCAAAAGAGAATCCTGTCGAAACTTGTTTAGTTTTGGAAGTTTTATAGTGTAGTGATGTGCTTGCTTTTTGTTGCTTGATGCTGTGTTTGCAGGCAAAGATAGCTTGACAAATTTAGCAGTAGAGGCTGCTAGGAAAGCACTTGAGATGGCAAAGGTAGACTCTGATGATCTTGACCTAATATTGATGTGCACATCGACACCAGAGGATCTTTTCGGTAGTGCTCCACAGGTAGGGGTTAAGATGTATTGTGTTGAGAATAATTCTCTACATTCTGCTGTCGTCTTTACCCTTTTCCTCGTAATCTTTCTGTGTCTGTATATATATACATTGCACATGTTAAGGGATTAGTGGCATATTTGAGCAATTATGATGCTGCAAAATTGCTCGGAAATGATTATAGCTTGTTATTGTACTCTTGTCTCTCCAAGATTGGGTATCTTCTTTTCATTATGGAACCTCTCCTATAATTTTATTGTCATTACAACTTGCAGGTTTCAAAACAACTTGGTTGCAAAACAAATCCATTGTCTTATGACATTACAGCTGCTTGTAGTGGATTTGTCTTGGGTTTAATATCAGCTGCTTGTCACATTAGGGGTATGAATTGGTTGTTTTTATTGGCTTAATAATTCCTAAATATGGTGAAAATAACCATTGCTCTTTATTGTGTGAATGCAGGAGGTGGATTTAATAATGTTCTAGTTATTGGAGCAGACGCTCTCTCACGATATGTTAATTGGACTGACAGAGGGACTTGTATTCTTTTTGGGGATGCTGCTGGTGCTGTACTGGTACAGGTAATTATATATCTTCCTGGCATTTTTTAACATTGTGGCAAATGTTAGTTAGAAATTTGGCTCTTGTTTCTTGACTATTACAGTTAGCTTTGTTGGTTATGTTTGTCTAATGTTTATTTAAAGTTCAAAATTGCAAATATAATATTAGATAATTTTCTGAAAAGAACTCTTCTGTCCTAAGGACAATGAACTGATGATGCTTTTTTTATTCATCAAGAAGTCATTTATAGTTAAGGCATATAAATTGACGCCGTTGTTCTGGTACCATCATTGCATTGCAGGGTTGCAACAGTGAAGAAGATGGTTTATTTGGTTTTGATTTGCATAGTGATGGCCATGGTCAAAGGTTTGTGCTTTTCAAATTACTCAAAAAGAGTTTTTCTCTTCCTATAAGCTATGTAATTAAGCACAGACTCTTCCTTGAACTAGGCACTTGAATGCTGGCCTTAGAGAAAACGAGTCAGGTAATGCATTGGATTCAAACGGTTCTGTGTCGGGCTTTCCTCCCAAGCCATCCTCATATTCATGCCTTCACATGAACGGCAATGAAGTCTTTCGCTTTGCTGTGAGATGTGTACCACAGTCAATTGAATCTGCCCTTGAAAAGGCTGGTCTCCCTGCTTCTAGCATCGATTGGCTACTTCTCCATCAGGTACGCTGAAATTATCTATATAATTAAATTCAAGGGTGTTATCAATGTACTTATTGGAAATTTAGCTGGGCATGTTACTGATGAATGCACCAATTCCTTCATCAGCTGCCCATACTTAATCTTTCACAGCACTATTGATGCTTATAGCAAATGTGATGCTAACATAGAGGATATGCAATATCTATTGGTTGAATCACTACTGCAACATGCAATTTTACTTTTGGCACCTTAGGTGGACAAAGGTGGTTGTTGCTTTGGTTCTATTCTTTACTTGCCAAACTTAAATGTGAAATATAAACTAAGTTGGAAAACCTATCCTTTATATCCAACAACAATTCATTAGCTGCACATGTTTCCTGTATTATCACTTTGCTAAGTGGTAAGATTAATGTTATGATTGAATATAGAATGTGAGTCTAGTTAACTTGGAAATTGCATGACACAATATCTTGGAGAAAGATGATGTTACATTGGCTTAGGGTGCCTTACTTCATAACAAGTGCAGGCAAACCAGAGGATTCTTGATGCAGTTGCCACTCGGTTAGAACTCCCCTCAGAACGAGTGATATCAAATTTGGCTAACTATGGTAACACAAGTGCAGCTTCCATTCCCTTGGCTTTAGATGAAGCAGTCCGAAGTGGTAAGGTTAAGCCAGGCCAGACTATTGCAACCGCCGGCTTCGGCGCCGGTCTTACATGGGGTTCAGCAATAGTTCGTTGGGGCTGAATGCTTTTCTTTTCCACCAGACTTTCAAATAGAGTAAGTTCAGTTCAGTTGCAAGTGCAAGTGCAGTTATCCAAATGCCCCACATTCTTACACATTTGTAGAAAATGGGTTTTGGAGAATTTACCAAAAGATAGAGATATCATTAACTTCCAGCACTCCCTGAACTAGTCCCTTTCTTTTTCTCTTCAATTTATTTTGTCTTTACTTTACATTCTCCTTGGTGTACTTTTTTTTTCCTCAAGTACCAAATTTTCTTTTACCCAGGCATGTATTTGTCATTCAGATTTATTTTAAATGAGGCTCACTATTTATGTTTCTCAGTGGTACTTGTAATTAAAAGTGCAGCATGCCAAGTGTATGCTTGCGTGTACTTTAAACATCCTTGTCAAGCCACCACTTCATTTCATTTTATTTATCTTTTGATCCAATTAATTGGGAAGCATTGGAATTTCAAACCATGTACGAGGTGTTACAATTCTTTGTTAACAAAAAACCAGTTTAGTTGTTGGATCTTCTACATAAGACCGACCAATGTAGTTGCTTTGTGGTTGTCAAATTCGTGTGTATTTGTTGTTCCTCCACTCAAAAAGTTCTTGGGTCATCACCTATTTATTTTGAAATGTATTTTCTACGGATTCCACTTCCTTCAACTTATGAATTTCCTAGTCATCTCATTTATTCCAGAATATATGAACTTTTTGGAATGTAAAATATGTATTCTGGAAAACCTATTTCATAATGAAGAGGTAACACATGATTTGTGACATCTAAAGACCCTTTTAGCAGGGATTTCTTATAAGAGTTTTTTAGACTATTATTTGTAGTTTCTATACAGTTTTTTGTGATCTCAATATTATTACATCAATTTTAAGAAACACATAATAAATCAACTTCATTTTTTCCAAAAATAAGATAAAACAGAAATTACGCTTACCTTGGCCTCAAGTCTAATGATCTTGTAGTTCTCTCATCTTGGTTAAAGCTACGGTGGATCCGGACTAAGTATAACCACGTTGACAAGAGTAAAATGCTTTCTGAATATGGAATACAAATAAACAAGTCAATTCACAGAGTAAGAACGTGTTTCTGTCAATTTAGTTGGACCCTTGATTATTGACTTATATATTTATTATTGTTTAAATAAAAACTAAACAAAAGGGAATTAACGGCATAGCGACTGATTTAATGTCCCACTCATTCACAACCATTAACAGCCACAAATTCTATTCTCTAATAATTTTCACCCACAGGACTATTACTACATGACGTAGACGTTTTATTTATTTATTTATTTATTTATTATTATTATTGTCGAATTTCCCTAATTCACTAATTGTGGTAAGGAATTGTGATTATTAGCTCAATAAAATTTATATCATATACGATTTTTTTAATACAGAAATCATTCTTATGTAACGTGTGAAGGCAAAATCCCTTATTATTTGGATCTAGAATCTATTTTCAAATAGAGTAATAATTTGGGTTTAATATAAAATTGATTATTATTCAGTTTTGGTCGCTTTTTCTTTTCATATTCTATTATATAATATCGTTTATCTTTTTAATCTTCTTTTTTCATTTTACAGTATGTTTGATCGTTAAAAAAAGACTATAATATTGTATACTCTTCTGTCTGGTCGGACAAAACACGGAAGAAAAGTCACCTTGAAGAAACAAATTAAATTTTTGTCCCATTAATTTTTTCTTTAATTCAAATGTTATGTTTTGTCCTATCTTATGTTCCAGCTTCGTATCATAATGTTAGTTGAAGAAATAACACGTGAGAACTTAAAAAATAAGATATAATGGCATGATACTTGTCGAGCTCCTGAAACTTTGAAGGGTGAAATTAGGTGCTTGAAAAATGACGAATGGTGCATGAGCACGATTTTCTCGTTTTAAAAGTTTATTTCTTTTGTATACCAACACATATTATACTCTACTATAGAATGTGGACACATTTATTCAGAATTAACTATTGAACGGTTCATTTTAATTTAAGATATATAAAACTTCAACTCAACATTTTCTATGGAAACCTTAGCCCTTTTCATAGATAATCTTATGGATGTTATTACACGAAGGTTAAAATAGAAATAGTAAATACAATACTGTGCTTCTGTATAATATATTTTTATATATTAAATTATTATTTTCGGATGCTAAAAGTAATAATATAATACTTGACTAAGGATTTTTTGGGTTATCTAATTATTGAATTTCTACTATCTCTTTGTTTAATTCATTGCTTTAATTATTGTTTTCTTTCAATCGCCTACTGAAATAATTCTATCCACTCCCCTATTTACTGTTTTTTTTTATATATTTTATAATAAAGAGTAAATTTTAAAAATCTATTATCCATTATTTTGTGAAAAGATGTATAATCTGTGGGTTTAACACTCTTTACTTTTTTTTTCTCATTAGTTTAATAGTACGAGCTTAGTTTTAAATTTTATATCAACTCAACAACACATTATCAATATAATTTTTAATAATCATTTTAACATATTTTTAATAATTAGTAATTTTATTTGTGATTTGCCTATTAATGATTGCAATAGATTGTATTAGCTTAAAAATGGTATTGTTGAAGCAATTAGGTTGTAGGAATTAGGAAAGAAAAAATAGGAATTGCATTTAAAGGGAAGGAACAAAATTTATTTAGAAAGAATGAAGAGATGGAGGAGAGAGACAGATTATTGAAAGAGAAAGGAGGGGGACAGGTAAAACAATGAATGAAGATAGGTTCCATAAAATGAATGTATTTTAAGAGAGCAATTTAAATGTGACAGAGTCATTAGTAGTAATTTGGTGAATGTTCCTATTGATGCTATGATAAATTGGTGATGATTATGTATAATCATGCTAGTGTACCAAATATGAATAGAAGGTAGTTGAAATTTTATAACAATAAAAATGTTTTGTTGTATTAGAAGAATAACTTCTTATAAGCTTTATAAAATTTTAAGTACTTTGTATACAAGGTATAGAACTTCCACTAGTACTTATTTTCAAATATATTAAATTATGTTAGGATAAAAATACTCAAAATATAATCTAGTAATTACTAAGCTCCAATTAACAACCAATCTTTTTCTTTATGACCACAATAAATAGAAATCATTGACTACTGCACAAAATAAATTCTTAAAATTTGTTTATTTTTTTTATTTTCTCTCTCTTAAAGTTTTTTATAGAAAAATTTGTTTTTGTGCCAATAAATCGTAAGTTTCTAGGCAACCTAATAGCTCTTTTAATTATTAGATGTTTATGTTTCTATAATCATAATTAGTTTTACACAATTTCATTAATCAGACAAGGAATTTTTTCCATAATCTATAAAACCATGTTTTGTGATGCAAACAATAGAAATATAAATGTTAGAAATAAAACAATGAGATGAAGAACCGACCAGACAATCCTTAGAAAACTAAATTTGAATTAATCTTGAACCACGCGTTTGGCTTATCACGAACGCCATAAAAATATATAAAAAAAAAAATAGGAAAGAAAACTAGAAGAAAGAGGAAAGAGCAAACCCTACCTGTTGCGGAAGTAACACAAACCTCTCCGTAAGGCTTGTTTGATTTCTTTCTCACTTTTTTGTTTTCTAAAAACAAATTCCTAGAATAATTTCACACTATCCAACAATCAATTTCTTATACAAAATCTATTAACTTTTATTTTTTTTTCAAAATAAGTGTTTTGGAAGAAAAAAAAAAAACAATGTTTATTTATTCTCTTCTTCTCGCTAGCTTGTAAGTCAAAAAAGAGTGTCGGTCATGTGATGAGGCAAAAGTTTGACGTGAGTGTATATACTTTATTTTTAGAGTGAACCTAAAACATTATATAAACAATAGGCTCCAAAAGAGTATCCAAATATAATAAAACATAAATAGTTTCCAATAAAGACCAAGAAGATAAAATATAAAAATTTGAATTATTCTAGTTAATCTTTGTGGTCCACGAAAATGTGTACACTCTGTAGGAAAATTAAATGATTTCTGGCTTCCTTTGTTTCTTCTTCTTCTTGATCTTAATGAACCTTCGTTTTTTTTTTCAAGGATTAATATTTCTCTTTCAAACATTAAAACCATAAATTAAATAGTAATATAAACTTAAACATATAAAATATTTAATTTACAAAAAAAAAAAAAAGGTACAAGCATGCATCCTAAGCATTCTTAAAATATAAATACAGGGTAAATATGACTAAATGCAACACATCAATTAGATACATATGTTAATTTAAAATCCTTTTAGGGTCTGTTTTTTTTTTTTTTTTTTTTTTTTTTTTTTTTTTTTTTTTTTTTTTTTTTTTTTTTTTTTTTTTTTTTTTTTT
>Ga0099824_1000446_pt1 | contig 48359 bp, 28 predicted proteins | sample SiratrowhiteBW_FD_76837 | JGI IMG/M metagenome (GOLD analysis project Ga0099824, IMG submission 76837) | Root nodule microbial communities of legume samples collected from California, USA - Siratro white BW | ecosystem: Host-associated > Plants > Roots > Nodule | place: USA: California... | reverse complement strand
TTTTTTTTTTTTTTTTTTTTTTTTTTTTTTTTTTTTTTTTTTTTTTTTTTTTTTTTTTTTTTTTTTTTTTTTTTTTTTTTGCGTTTACGTGATTGCTATTTCTTAAAACTAGTGACTTGCTGTGGTGGCTCTTCTCCTTTTTACTTTTATGTACCTTTTCTCTTTATATGTTTCACTTTATTTGATGAATTAATGTTCTTTCTATAGGTGTAGGCATGGATCACAAATCACAACTAGCTCTGAATTAAAGGTTGGTTGGAGGGCGTATAATGGATTTTAAATTTTTCTATATTTGCATTCTCTATTCTAAAGCTGAAATGGAATTAATCATGTTACTTTCAGTCCTATTAGGATTAGTTTACAACCTTGATGAAAAAGTTAGATGGGGGAGTTAGTTTATGTTTCGTTATGATTTGATAAGACGAGCTGCCACAAAACTTAAGTCTTTTATCTTCCTTTCTGATTCCAATAGTAATTATAAACAAAGGTTAGTAGTCTGTGTACTTTTTATCTAAAAACTGATGACAAAACTGTACATTAACTTATTGGGATTAATTTGATACTTTTTTCTTGCACTAAGTACACTGTTTATGAAATTGTTTTTGTATTTATGAATTTATTTGTTACATTGCAGGGAAAAGTTCTAGTGGGTCAAACTTCTAATATTACATCATATTTTTAGACTGTAACCGACTGATAGGTAGATTCATTTATTCCATTGTAGATTGAGAAGATTTTGGTTAGGTAGATTGGCACGTTATATATGATTTGTATAACAAAAAAGTAAGACAGATAAAAGGTTAGCATTTCCTATAGACAATTTCTCACCATATGCAAGATTTTTTGAAAGAATCATTGTATTCAGTCTACTCTTGCATATGCAAAGAGTAGAAAAAAAAGACAATTTTTCCATTGAGATAGACTGTCAGAATTATTTTAGTAGAAATCCGCCATCAATTGTTTTATCACGAGGACTGTTGGTTCTTCTTGCTACTGCATCATGCCGAATGATGTGTCTTTGGAAATTTTGCTCAATTCAAACTCCGTACCTTGTTCCATGTAATTCTCCATTGAGTGATCGATTTCCAAGCAGAATCTCATCTTTTCTAAGTGACACCAAAATATTACAACCCAGAGGGTTTTTTTGCTCTTTTTTTTGTTACACCACGTATCTAACTCATACCCGGCACTGTGCGGTGCCACAGCCAGACCCACATGAAAATAGGGCTCAACATTTATTTATTTTGTATAATTATACAATTCTTTAGGGTTTAGGGCTCAAAATGATATGTATGTTTACAAATATAATTGCATATTGAATGACTTTTTAGTTTAATTTAGCTTATGAAATATCAATATGTAATGATTTTGTTAGAACCCAAATTAACAAAGAAAATAACTTTATTACAATCCCAATGTAATTAACTCAACAAGTTACACTTAAAAAACGACCTTAAAACTCTTAATATTACAAAGAATATTTTTACCCTAACTAATATATATATATATATATATATATATTAGTCATTAATGTCTTTCATCATTCTTTCCTAGTCTAAATAAAAGTTGTATTATTTATTAAAAGTTATCTTGTTTTATAATATTATTATTATTTAAATAATTGCACTCAAATATTAACAAATTACAACTTAACATATGAGTGTCCAATTAAATATTTTAAATGTTAGTTATTTAATTTAATTTTTAAATTGTTGTTTATAATATTTGATAAATATAAAGTTGATTTTAATAATTTTAATAAATTATTATTATTATCACAAGGTGAAGTGATTGAATCAACATCTTTTTGTGAAATAAGATTAACATTTAAATAAAAATTAATAAAGCTATATCATTTCAGATAAAAAAATTATAATTTATAATCATCACCTTTATTATTTAAAAGAATATGATAATATTGTTTATTTATATCCACAATAATCCGTTACCCTTTAAAATTGGCTTCATATGAACTAACAAATGTTCTAGCTTTAACTAATCTTCACCTTTGAAAAACAACTACATTTTTTTATCCTTGTAATTTGTTTATCTTCAAAACTAATATTTTTTCCTACTTCATTTTAAATCCTACCATTTTATGCATATTTCAAATTCAAATCCTTTAAATTTTCATTTCATTCTTGTAAACTTGCAAACACAAATCCTCTTAATGGATGACTTGGTATAATATTGAATTATAACATTTTACTTACAACTTTGAAACTTTAATTAATATGTTGTAGGTGTGAATAAATAAAAAGTAAAGTAGAAAGATAAAATTATCTAAAAAATATAATTATAATTTATTACCTTTTAAATGTAACGTTATTTTTTGTAATTGGTGCAGTAAATTTACAAATAAGCAAAATTTTTATAAGTAGTGCTTTACAAATTCAAAGAAAAATTGTATTTTCAAAACACAATTTTTTTCTTTCAATAAAAGTTATATTTTGAATACCCAACTTCTGTTTTTAATGAAATTATATTTGACACATATAACTTGATTTTTTTCTCTTTTACATTAAGAATCTATTGTTTTTATTTCAGATAAACATTTTTATTTTATTTTTTAATTATCTGATCAATAAATTAATTTTTTAATATTAAAATATTATTAATATTATTATTGTTTTAAATATTGATATATATATATATATATATATATCATAAATAGAAATCACATATAAATATAATAACAATAATATAAAAAGATAAAATAAAAAATATTTATATAAAAAGTAAAAAAAAAAAAACTTTAAAAGGTAAAACATTAGAAGTTTACAATTTTAATCTATTAATTAAATTATTAAAAAATAACTCAAAATAAAAAAATATCTTCTAAAAAATTAACGAATCAAGTTATTCAAAAATATTTTGAAATAAAAGATATTTATGTACAAGTTTAAAAACATAAAACTTAAAATAATTGAAATAAAAAAGAAGACTTCTATAAAAATGGGCCGTCTTCACAAAACACAAATTTTCTAAAAAAATTAAATTAAATTCAAATTCCTGTATTCAGAGTATGGCTTCATTTTTGTTAATCTAATTTTTTTGTTAAAAATATAATTTTTTGAAATTGTGCTTTCAAAACATAATTTATTTATTTATAAATTTCTTTAAAAGTTATCAATTTTAATAAATTGAAACCAAAACTAGACTTAGTAAAAGGATCCACAACGTTGTTTTAATTCTAGTAAGATTGTATTAGGTCAGGATTTCAATAGGAAAATTAGTACAATTTATTTTAGATTGCAGTTTAAATTACCCAACATAAATGCCACTCTATATAGTTTAAAGTTAAGAGGCTGAAATAAATTTTTGAAACTTGAAAAATAAAGAATCCCTCCACTGGAAGATATTATTATAAGATAAGGGTTGATTCCACAGGGTGACGGAGTGACCTGACCATTGGTTTATACGAAAAGGGACATTTGGTCTGTGTTTGGTACTTTGGTAGGCCCACATTGTCCTCCAACTTCACACCACTATTCTTCCTTTCCCATTACTCTATTATTATTATTATTATTATTATTTATTTATTCATTTTCTTTTAGAAACTTGTAAAATAATAATATTGAATTCAATGCACATAGATAGATACACATATCCTTTTCATTCCTTTTCATTTCAATTTTCACAAACTACCTTAGGCCACTTTAATTCAAATACCCTTTCTCTGCTTAATTATTTATTATTATTTTAATTTTAATTTCCCATTCTCTTCTCAAGTCCCAAGTGAAGTCCCATTCTTTGTCTTTTCTTTACCCCTTTCCCACCCTCACTAACACTGCATTTTTCTGTCAAAACCCTAGATTTTTCAAATCTAGGGTTTTGTTTTCGTAGCCTGTTACGCACATGATTCCGAAGCACAACCCCCACCTTGCTAGTTTCACTTTTTTCTCTTCAATCTAGGTCTCTGCTTTTTTCTACATTTCCCCTCACTAACCTGTTCCTGCATTTACTTTTCAAAATCTTTGAGCTTGAATCTTTGGTGCTTCTGGGCTTTAGATCCTCTTCTTGTCTTCTTCGATTTAGGGTTAAAGATCTAATCTTTCCATCATTGTGAAAGCACTTTGCTTTTGAACTTTGGAAGGGAACCTTGCTCAACCTCTGTTTTTGTGTCTTTACTGGGTTCTTGGTCTAAAAAGTTAACACTAGTGTGAGGATTTGGGGTTGAGGACAAAAAGATAGAGTATTATTTTTCACAATTGACAAACCTATTGGTAAATGCATGGATGGAAGAGAAGGTATGGGTTTTCCTGGCGGCTCTGCTCCATATTACATGCATCATAGAGGAGGAGGGGTTAGTGGGTCTGGTCCTGGAACAGGAACACCCTCTGGCTTCCAACCACCTTCTGTTTTCAGAGCCTTGTCAAATGTCTCTTCAGGCTCTTCATTCTCAGTAGAGGCTAAGGCTCAGGCTCAGGCTCAGCCTCAGGTTCAGGCTCAGGTTCAGCCTCAGCGTGGTGGTTTTGGTCATGGCATTAACTTAAGTTCCTCACCTGACGGTGGAGGTGGAATGTCTTCTTCCGGTGAGCCTGTGAAAAAGAAAAGAGGGAGGCCAAGGAAGTATGGTCCTGACAGTGGAACTGTTTCCCTGAGACTCTCTCCCTTGTCTGCCACTGCAAATTCCACCCCGGGAACAGGCTCTCCCTCACAGAAACGGCCCAGAGGGCGCCCACCTGGAAGTGGAAGGAAGCAACAGCTTGCCTCTTTAGGTACGGTTAGAATTATGTTAGTTTGAAATTATAATTTCCTGTTGATTGCTTGATCTGTTGATATTGGGATTCAACTTCTCAAAAGTGAAACTATCATTTGAAAGAGAAAAGTGGGGTGTTAATAATTGTTGATAAGGTCCCTAAAAGAAGTTACTTTGTTTCTTTGGCCCTGAAGTTGACAGCTCGCTAACTAGTTCATTTTCTTTTTCCTGTCGAGGTTGTCAACTTGCAGTCAAGTTCATCCTTTTTGGGTATGCATGAAAAAAATAGGGATCAAAGCAGTGCAATTAAACATTTTTAAGAGACTAAGTTATGTATTTTATCTGAGAAAATTAATGGAGGATATTATGATAAAAAATATGTATAGAGGTTGTTAAAATCTGATTTATGCTTATTTGATTATTAGAAAAATTGACAACTGTTTAAATTTATGATTAACATCCCGACTCTGGGTTTTCATTTTGCTGTCTTTGGTAGTATTCTAGAGAAAGGCCGTGAATATGTACTGTTATTTTTCCATTTTTTACATGCTTTATTGTATGAAGTGACAATTTCTATTTTATTATTTTCTTTTATCGGTGGAACATTATTGCATTTTTTGCCATTATTGTGCTTTATGTTTGTGGTTGTGGACTCCAAGTTATTATTATCTCATTACTTCTTATCATAAATCCTGCTTCAGAAATACCTGAATTTATAGTGATTGTAATATATGGATCTTCTCAACACTTTCAAGATAGGTTGAACTGAGGCAATTAGTGTGTGTTTGCTTCTGCTTGAGAAAAACACAATCTTTTTTTTGTCTAACTTTCTGACAAAGCTTTTGAAAAGAAAGAAAAAAAAAAAAAACATTTTCTCAAGCAGAAACAAGTGCCTATTTGTGATGTTCAACTTATGTGCGGGTCTCAAAACGTGCTTTACGGAAGCAACATCATGATTCTAATTTTGTTCTTATGCTGATTGCAAGATTCAAATTTCTAGTTTCATTCTAAAGAATTCAGAAACCATGAAAATCTGAACACAGTATTGCACTACCCTTTCCTCTTTGACGAAATTGTTTATTTCTATTATTTTGATGGTTACTCAGTAGTACTTTAAAATGCCATGTTTATCTATTTTCCATGAAATGTGTAAACTTTTAGGGTGATTTTGTTTCTCTCTTCCTAGGTGAATGGATGAACAGTTCTGCAGGACTGGCCTTTTCACCTCATGTTATCACTGTTGGAGTTGGGGAGGTATTTCATAAGAGATATAGTTTCTTATCGCTTGTTTTATTCTCTTACTGTGTTTTAAAATCTTAAGTACATAAATGTTTAAGCTGACATGGGATATTTCAAATTCTAATAACTCCTAAATAATCTTTTGTATCAAAATGATGAAAAATATGATTTGCCCAACCAAAAAAGTTGTCTTCGACTATTTGAGAGATGTTGTGATTAGTTGTATGTACTTGATGTACTCATTCAGAAATGATCAAAAGTTATTTAGGACTGGTATTTTGTTTTAATTTTAGGGTGCTTCTGTGTTATTGTTTATAGTATTGATATATTAATTTATTTTACCATCCATGACATGTAAGTCTCATGGATGGTCAATTGCAATCATTGAGTGCACAGAAAGATTGAATAATCATGTAGTCTGGGATTGTCAATGGCATATAAACTGAAGATTACATCACACATATCAACGTGGTTGCTGATTATATATAAAACTGATGATACGTAGTGGAAGCATCTAATTTTAATATCAGCCTTTAAGTAATAGATACGTTTGCCTTTTCATCATGTAAACCTTCAAGATTGTTATTTATGATTATACATTAATTTAAATGTTACTTGATTGTATATCTTCTTTGTTTCAGGACATTGTAGCAAAGTTATTCTCATTTTCACAGCAGAGGCCAAGGGCTTTGTGCATCTTGACTGGAACTGGAACTGTTTCTTCTGTCAGTCTGCGCCAGCCAGCGTCTACTAGCATTAGTGTTTCTTACGAGGTTAAAGAACTGAACACTGCATACCTCGACTACTAGAATTTTTAAATCATAAGTGTCCTTTCATCTCTTTCTCCTCTGCATGGTTCTAACTTAGTGACACGCTATTATGTAGCAAGTTGATTGAGTTATAGTTCTGTGCTGTTCAAGAAAAGGGTAAATGATAGCAATTCTGGTATTGCAATGCGTAAAATTCAGCTTTATGCAATAGCTAATGGGATTGAGTACTGTTTAAAGTGAATTAGGTTGCTGTTATTATTATCATGATGCAATTGTAAACATTTTTTTTATCTTGTACGCTTTACAGGGCCGATTTCAAATATTATGCTTGTCTGGTTCTTACTTGGTTGCTGAAGAAGGTGGACCACGAAGTAGAACAGGTGGCATGAGTGTTTCCCTTTCTAGTCCTGATGGTCAAATTATTGGTGGTGGTGTTGCTAGCCTTATCGCTGCAAGCCCGGTGCAGGTATATTCTTAATTGCCCAAACTATTTCTTGTACTCATGCATGCTGCATGCTCATTCAAGATATGTTAAAACAATAAGTTCAGCATCTAATAATGATTTACGTTCTTGTGCATCTTTGCATGCTTTAGATTCAAACCTTCCCCCAACATTGATAATTAGAGTCATCGCTTGGTGCAGGTGGTAGTATGCAGTTTTGTATATGGAAGCTCTAAGCCCAAGACTAAACAAGTGACCACTGCTACAAAAGATAGCAGTTCTGAGCCTCAGAGTAGTGACAAGTTAGCTTCTCCAGCCAGTGCTCCTCCTCAAAACTATTCTTCTCCTGCCACAGGCATGTGGCCTGTTCCAACAAGGCCATTAGAGGTGAAAAGTGCACATCCACACACTGGTATTGACTTGACGCGTGGGTGAACAACATTTATTACTTCACGAGACATTGCAGTTTTGTATAGAAATCTCTTGTTGTAAATGAACCGAATTTGTGAGCACTGTGACTCTTGCTATCCCCGTTTATGGGTGACAAGTTCTTGCTAACCTATGCTGTAACCAATGGATTTCAGGGTCAAGTAACATTCTTGACTTGTGCAAAAGTTGTTTGGTGAAGTGAAAGGTAAAAGGGTATGATCAAGTTGAAAGCTTGTGCTGATTAATGGCACATCTAGGAATCTCATTTTGATGTCTGCTCCTCAATGCCACCTCAAATCAACATTTTTCTTGTTAGTTCAGTTTCCAATGCATTAACTCGTTATTTTTCTCTAATGTCTCAACTACTTGGGGATAATAATATCTTAAACATTCTATTAAGGCCTATGATTAAATCTTACTTCCGCACAGATTATTTATCAAGAAGGGTTAAGCATGTACTTTTAGGATTCCAGCATGGCGTCAGGAATATGTGAAACTGAGTTTTCTGATTACAATCTAATCCAATTAGCCGAAATGTATTTAGGATAATGATTGGCTAGTTACTGGTTATAAGATTCGAGGGAGAGGTTCGGTTGGAGGGACTGTGGCTGCTCCTAATTAGTAGGTGAGGCACCCTATCTATGCGTATGACTGAACTTCCAAAATATTTTTACCTTTATTTCACTTTATGCTGTATATGCTTTCTTGACGATTTTTTAGATTGACTATCATTTATTTTTTCAATGTAATAATGACAAGTTTATTAATTATTGGTGCTACAACCTATCGATCAAGTGATAGAGTAATGTTTTAATATCTTTGTATTCATAAAAGCATCTGCGTTTGATGTATTTATAGAAAGATGTGATCATTGCTTATTTAATTATGCAACTACTACGAAAAATAAAATGGAAAAAATTGTAAAAACACTTTAGTAAAAGGAATTTATTCACTAAGTGAGGATACGTTGAGGGAGTTGAACTTTTAGGTTATTTATTTTGAAGTTATGATAATTATAAAATATAAATAACAACACAGAAATTGATTGTTTAAATTTCTTCCATTAAAACATACCCTGAAGGCTGTTTTAATTGTGTAATAACTTCAACATTAACATTCTTTTTAGTCATGTATATTATTTTTGTAATTCGTAATGAACTATGATGACGGTTCATTTTGTACTTTAAGCTTCTATTAATTTTTGTGGGAGTTTAGAATTCAAAATGCAGCATTATATAAGATAAACATTAGTTAAAAGATCATTAAAATTGAAACTTTCATAGGTGAAACATATTTATAACTAAGGAATACTGAGGTAAAAAAACTAACGAATGATAGAGATGAAGTTAAAAGAAACAAGAACGTAAAGGAGGAAGCCATTATATGACAAGGTATATGATGTTGACAAGATTAAATATAACACAAGTCTATGCTTATTGCATAACATTGCCTCGACACAAGGTTGTTAAGGAACTGAGGAAGACAAGACATTTCTCTTCCGAGTTGCCTTCACGATATACCCAGAAGTTGACGGATGTCTCTCTGCATTACAATTTAAAAGATGGCAAGAGAATTACAATAGAAGCAGCATAAAACATATGAAGTAATTTAAAGAACAATTTAGTCCTAACCTCAAGGCTGAGTGGAGAAGTCGTGGGATAATAGCGACCCACTACTTGTCCCTTCTTATCAACCACAAACTTGGCAAAGTTCCACTGAATATCATCACCAAAAATTCCCCATTTGCCGGACTTCAAGAATTTATACAGGGGAGCTGAATTGCCCCCATTTACTTCAATCTAGCAGAAGAACGGATGAGGTATACAATATCACTTCAAGTCACGGTTCTTAGCAAAATTTAGAAGAATATCAGTAATCATATACTTTTGTACAATTAACTAGTCAAGCATGCAGAATTTAAGTTACAGGAAAAATGGCCTAAGGCAGTTGAACATCATTAAGAGAATCTTTTTCATAGAAAGTATAACGAGGGATTAGGATGGAAGTAGAAAATATAAAGCCAACAAGACAAAGATCATAGATTTAGTCTAGACTTTAAAGTAGATCTTTAGCTACAAATCTGAAAATACTGAAATATATATGAAGGTTTCTTTCTTTATTTGGAAACATCATAACACAATTTTGGCGAGTTGATTGCTTAAGAATAAATTTTCATGCACGTGTGGACCAACCTTATCAAAGATGGGGAATTCAGATTTGAAACGAGTGCAGACAAAATCTACAATTTTATCATTGGTTTCTGGTTCTTGCTCACCAAATTGATTACAGGGAAATGCCAGAATCTCCAAGCCTGTGTGAGTTTAACAATCCAGTCATTTGTGTTAATTAAATATATTTACAAGACGAGAAACAAAGATAATCAGAGTAATGTACCACAAAATGATTGCCCAAAACAGGGTTCCATCACACAAATTTTTCCAAGCGGGAAATTAACGCACAAAGACGTGATGAAGTATTTGATCAATTTACGTTGTTTAAAAATAATATCAATTACAATTACTGATAGCAACTACTGATAGCACCCTCTTTCCCTTGGTACGGACAAAGAACATGATAGACTCCATGTACATACCTTGATGTAATTCATTCCATACAATCATAAGCTTTACTCAGGACAAGCCTTAGAGCTATTTCACCCACCTTCCCCTTCCTCTTGCACTTCATATGGTGTACAACCTTATAGTATTATTCATGATATGGTGAACTTAAACAAATGCAAGTTTATAAGGGGCTATGCATTTAGTGAGAAAAGGTTTAATCCTATTAGCCAAGACTTTGACTTGGTAAATGTCAACAACATATATATATATATATATATATCCTATAATCTTTTGTAGAAAGTTGGGTTTAACCCATTAGGGTCTGGAGCTTTGTCAAAGTGCATTTGGAAGAATGCTTCTATGAGTCAGAAGGGTTTGGTTAAGCTACCATCATACAAATCCTACCACTAATGTGCCTCAACACATAATCATAATCACCATTGTTGGACACTCATAGATTCCCAAAGTAGTTTTTAACAATTTGACTCATGCCTACTTGAGAGTCTATTAGTTCTGTTATCATCCCCTAACTTGGACAACTTCTTTTGTTTCTTCCTAGTTCTTTGCCCTGTGCCTTCAAAAAATTTTTGGCAAGGAGATCGCTCAACTTTACTCTCCTTTCCTTGTACTGTTTACGTCCCCACTCATCTCTTCTCTCCCTGTAAATCTCCATTTGTGTTCTACATTTGTTAATGTCAACCCAAAATTTGAGTCTTAGCCACTTTCACCAAATTTAGAGGTTGTGAGAACAACATTGGGAAGCTTCCATTCTTCTAAGCAAGTATTTTAAAATTTGAAGACTTTGCAAACATGTCTATTATTGAGATCCTTATGTGTGCTCTTATGGGTTTATCTATTAGGAACCTCCTGATCAGACACAAGGACCATTCAACACCAGTCCCTCCCTGTTGTTCAATATGGATCTCCCTCTCACCTTCATTTCATTCATTCCTAAAGCCTTATAAATGTGTTGTCGCACCCTCAATATCCTTGTTAGCCGTGACCTGATGTAAGAACTTCGAGAAAAAACCTAAAACATCTCACATGAAGAGAGGCATCCCACTACCAGAGAAACATATTTTCCATTCACCGTTATTCAAATAATATTTATTCATAGACTGCTTATCCTAAGGCTATTTTATGATAGTTACATTTGGAAATTACAAACAAGAAAAGAAACTGTAGAGGGTCCAATACAATACAAACCTTCGTCTTTATACTTCGCATATAATTCATTCAGCTCCGTATAATTGGAGTTGGTCAAGCCGCTGTCGAAATCAGAAAAACAAACTAGAATTGTAAATATACTCAGCATTTATATGATTACCAGTGAGAAGAGTTATTGACAAGCACGAAAAGAGACACTGCTGAAAAGTTATTAACTAAGAAAGTGAAAATATCAAGATAAACAAAAAGTAAACTCATAACACAGGTTACGTCAAAATTCTGCAGAAAGTTAATGTGTATCGCACTTAGCATGCGTTAGCTACGCCTAAACACAGTTTCTGTTTTTGTTTGTTTATTTTTTCTTGTTAAAGTTTATCATAATGTAATATGCACAACTCTGTTTTTGGTTTTCTATCTTCTTTTCATAGTGTCACTCTTCTCTTCCCTTTTGTTTCTTTTCTCCTTCACAATAGACATTCAGTTCATTGTCTCATACAATTTTGCAAGTGCAGCAATATCGATTACCAAGTTTTGAACATAATGCAGTTTCTTGAGAAGGATACCATTTAGAAGCAACATTGATAATCAGCAGAACTTTTCCCTCGTAAGTGGAGAGATCTACAACATCTCCCTTAGCATCCTGCAAGTGTAACAGGAATTTTTGTTATCATATGCAGATGATATTTGTGTTCTTACAGCATACATAAACACCTCATCTTACGAGATTTCAGATAAAATATTCTCCAAGGAATTACATCTAGGTCTAAAATTAATTGAGTAGAAGAAACTATAAACGATTTTTGTGTTAAATAAAAAAGATTATACATAGTTCTGCGAGTAACCCTTTTTCTAAAATAGAGAAGCAAGGCATGTTTAGTTAGACTTAAAAATGATTGAATGTTTCTTTCGTTTTGCATTTGAGAAACATTTACTTGTTGCATGTTTAGTCTGGATTGTTGATAAAGAAAGAAAAAAAAAATGAACTATTCCACTTTCAAAATAATAGGTAACAGTGCTAGTTTATCCAGATAAACTCAACGCATTGAGGTGAAGGAAGAAGACGAACCTTGACAGAGAAATCGTACACGGACTTTGGATCGTTGGAGGAACCGGTGCTCATGGTGTATGTATGAATGTAAGAAGAGTAACTGAAGAGACTCGTTAAAATGAAGAGAAACTCTTCAACTCTTCAATTTTGAGAATTGAGCGTTGAAATATGTGACCAGTAACGTTTGCACACGTTGCGGGGTTCTTGTCGTATTTTCTAACATTTTTTTTTCTCAGAATCTCAACTATTCTACGAACCGATAATGTTGTCATAATATTGATTTAAAAATTTGATTTAATTTTGGTAGAAAGTTAATGTCATTCGGTTTCGAATTGATTTTCATGTTTTATAACATAATAAATTATTTAATTTCCTAAAATATCAATGATGAAATTTAATAACAACTTTTAATATAAAATATACTATTTGGTAACAAATGAATTATACGTTTATAATAAATTAAAACTATTTAATTTAAAGGACCAATAGATAATTAAAATTTTATAAAGATTAAAATTACATATTTTCATAACTATATGAATTTAAGCCTCAGTCTAACTGAAATATGATATTTATTTCTGTCTAACGTCTAAGACTATTTAATTTATTTTCATAACGTCTAAGACTTATGAACATGATATCTTACTTTGACGGTTATTAACCACTTAAAGAGATTGTTTGATAACGTTATCATAATATTGATTAAAAATTAAACTATCATATTAAAATTGTGTAAAAACACATTAAAAAACTAAAAAAAAAAAAACTTTTGCACATGCCAATAAAAAGAATTTCTCTTTTCAATTCCTTAACATTGATTAGCACTTGTTTTGTTTAAATTCGTGATAAAACCATGAATTGAATTTTCGATTCTGAACTTATTAATTAATTTACTCCATAATCTCAGTGTAAACTGATACTTATCAGATTTAAAGACTAAATTGAATAATATGGTGTGTCCAAAAACCGAATTAAATGGATGTGAAGAAGAAGCATCTAAGCTGAAATTTGAATATAAGAAATTAAAGCAATCAAATTATTTGATTGTTGTTGGTCACAATTTTATAAAGATGAACTGCAATTCAGAGGTACATGTGGAAGTAGAAATACTGTATTATAGGTGCAATACATTTTTCTTATTCATGATGATATTCATTTAGTGACCACTCCTCATCATGCATCCAGCAGCTTCTTTATGTCTTTCTGCAGACATTAAGACCAAACAATCATTGTTAGTGTCAAAATTTTACTAATGTCATGCCTCAAATCAACTTACCTCAATGCTGAGAGGAGAAGTTGTTGGTTCATAACGGTCAACCACATTCCCATCCTTGTCAACAAGGAATTTAGAGAAGTTCCATTTAATGCTATCCCCAAAGACTCCACTTTTGCTTGATTTCAGAAACTTGTACAGTGGAGCAGCATTTTCACCATTCACATTCACCTATGTATATTACAATCATGTACCAACTATTTTAGTGAAATATTTATCAGTATATATACCATGTTTAAAACAGATTGTGATGATATATGAACATAATAGTATATATTGAACACTCATAAATTGGGACCTATTCTCGAATTCTATCAAAAAGATTATTGAATGAAATCAGTGAGAGCAGCTGAGGACAACACCTACCTTATCAAAAATGGGAAACTCAGCTTTGAAACGAGTACAAGCAAATTCCACTATCTCTTCATTACTTCCTGGCTCCTGAGCCCCAAACTGATTGCACGGGAATGCCAGAATTTCAAGTCCTGCATAAAACAATTAGAAAGTCTAAATGAAAGAGGATAGAGAGAGCCTTTTGATCTGATAAATAGACACTATCCATGGTTGGTAAATACAAACCTGAAGGAAGATAATATTAACATGAAGAACATAAAGCAAACAAGAAATAAAAAATCTGAAAGAAAGATGAGAAAAACATACCTTTCCCTTTGTATTTTTCATACAGTTGATTCAGTTCTGTGTAGTTTGAATTAGTCAAGCCACTGCATCAAATATTGAACATCAAAATATGTTGCAGCTATTAATTTGTTATCATCATGAATGACCTGGGTAACCACTTAAATTACTTAGTTTCAGTTACTGATAGTACCATTGTGATGCAACATTGACAATGAGAAGAACTTTTCCTTTGTAATCCCCCAGATTAACATCATTTCTCTTGGCATCCTGCAAACAAACTTAACGATTTAAATGAGTTGAAAGGGATTTATATACTAAAAAAGGAATAAATAAGTGTCATGTTTAGAGAAAAACAACTTACTTTAACTGTGAAATCATGAACTGATGATTTAGTGTTTGATTGGCTGGCCATTTTTAGATTGTGAGAATTTGAGATTGAAGGAACTTTTCTTGACCAAAAAATAAGAAGGATATGGAAGACTGTGGAATAAATAACTTGAGAGGTAAAGAAAAAAGCAACCCCACAAGAGAGTTAATTATTAATTAATGGAGGCAACCACCACATAGACCCACTTATATAGCATCCTCAATGTAATATGCTATACAATAGAAAATGAAAAACATTGTTGCAAAATGAATTAAAACAGAATGAAATACCAATTGTTTGGCATAAATATTGAATAAACTATCAAGATCTACTGAGAAATTAAATATATAGTTATTATAGCTTAAAAGTATTGAATATAATTGATGGTAAAAGATTACTGTAATTCATTGTAATATCCTTATTGTAATTTATATTTAATGATTACAGTTAAGAAAATCAGCAAAAAAGAAATGCTTGCCTATGTAGAAGTAAGTACTACAACGAAATAGAATTTTTATTACTGATTAAAAGTTGAGATAAAGAAAAATGAAAATCCTTGTGTGAAAAAAGTGTGTACATGGTTAATGACATTGGCATCCAAATTGGTGAAGGGAAGCGGAGAACAAAAACATGAAGTTGTAATGGCATATTCTCAATGTTCACAATATTATCCCAATAGCGATAAAGATGCGATGGAATATGAGAATCTATTCGGTACGACAAAAACAAGAAGTTCATATACTTACAAACGACGAAGCCAGAAACAACAATTTGTTCTCATTTTCTTTCCTGTGTTCGTTTGGACTTTGTAATCGTCATGTTACTCGAGAGAATGGATCCCCTTTCCTAAGAGTAAAAACTTCATTTGCTAGATTTGTGTTGAAAAGTGTGTTTAGAAAATTCCCTTAATACAATTTTTTTAACATGTTTTTCACATAAGAAAAACATATTTAGTTATCATTTAAATTTATAAAGTTAAGCTTGAGATATTATTTTTTCTAATAAATCATGCTATAAATCACTGTGAAGTCTTGATATCAAGAAAATTATCTCTAAACATTAATAAAACCTAAATTTTCAAAGGTTACAACGATCCCTAAAAAATGGAATGGGTAAAGAATCAAATTTTATCAAAGTTATTTTAAAGATAAGTCCAGCTGATTTTATATCAAGAATATTAAAATTATCTATAATTGAGACAACATAGTCCTCCTCATAATTAATCATCATATTAATTACTGTAGTTTTTAAATTCAAACTAAAATAAGAAGGAATAAACAAATGTTCAGAAAGATATTTATTTAGAAGTCATGGATTATTTCAGAAACTCACACTTTGACCATATTAATAATCTATTTAGAACCTTCTTAAATAATTTCAAACCAATCTTTAATAACTAGTAAGTAGAAGGTTTGTAGATAATCAACCAATAATAACTTTTATTAACGAACCTAATTCTCATCAATTTTTGATATTATGGTTTATATATAGATTACATTAATAAAATAAAGAACAAGCTCTTCTATATAATATATTTCTTAATTATATTTCAATCCTTGTGTGGTTGCTCTAATGTGCCAACCTTCTCAAGCAGATTATTGATTGTAATGGCAAACGCATCCTGAAACTTGCCAGGCTCAGCGTTGTAATCGCCATATACCAATCCAGGCAAAAGTTCATATACAATATATCTCCTCATGTTTTCTCTCTCTCTTAACGAAATGTTGCTCAGTCTCTCCACCACATTCATTTCTGTCACCACTTTTTTGTCTATGAACACTGAGTACTTATCATGGTCATGGGGCAAGTGCCAGGGATATTGGTAATAAGCCGTGAAAGGATCAAAGAGAACAGGGATGCAACCTGATATGAGCGAGTCAAAAACAGATTTTCTTGTTGGACTATCTCCTGGGGGCTCAAGGCAAAACTCAGACTCCACAAAAAGCTTTATTACTGACTCAGCCTCATCACACTTCACAGAACTGCAATTCATAAAATGACATTTCCCATTACCTAATGAAGTGCATTGCTTGATTAATGTTGTTCTAGTGTTGTCCTCTGCATTAGCCCGTGCTGCTGCAGCAAAACTCACAAGCTTTTTGCGGTTTGATCTCATGATTTTCAGTTGCCAAGAGATTATATCATTGTCTGAATGTGGGTGGAAATTAGTTGGGTGAGGAATTCCAATGTCATTCACGTGCCAAGGTTGTCTTTCAATCAAGAGCTTAATCGGGTTTTGCATTTTGTCAAGCTCTAACAACCTAGTACCCCAAGGAGACTCGCTGCTTCTCCTAAAATCCCACGAAATTTTTCCCAACACAAACACATGATCCTTACCTGAATTCCTTTTCCACGGTCCTTGTCTCTCAAGCCACTTCACCAATTCCAGACTCAAACTGTCCTTCACGTCATTTGACACGTTCTTGAAATGCCATCGCAAGATATCCAAACCGCCATAGAATGGAACATAGAAGAGCTTTGCAACTGTTTCATCAGAAACCCTGCATGGATGCCTCAAGACTCTGGAATGAAATATGAGTTCAAGGGAGTACTGATGAGTCTTGTACCATCCTTTGCCAAGCTTGGCTATTGGCTCACCCAACCCCTCGTTACTCAAATAGCTGCAGAAGTCCTGCCACGGAACCATGTCACGGCATTGACCCACCAAGTCCTTGTTAAACTTGGATGGCAAGTCATAAACGTATATTCCTTTACCATCACAAGCTGCATAATTTTTGTTTGACTTTGATCTCCACGATCTGTGGACTTGCAATTGTTCCTCAACAACCTTAACAGCATTTGCAACCCTCTCATCTGAATCATTGGTAACTATTCTACTACTAGTAGTAACCAGATGTGGGGTATCTGGAAACTTGAGTTCAGTAGTTGCATTACCCTGATCAATTCCAGGAGTAATAATAGGGCTGTTGTTGTTTGTGGAGGTTGGTATTTCAAAGGAGGGGTGAGTACCTGCAGACAGACAATAGAGGCTATTGAGCTTCCTTGTGGAAAAGCAAACATGAATGATGTTTCCTGTTATTAAGGTGGAGAAGGAAGACCACATGTAGATAAGGATTATGAGGAAGACTAAAGCAGAAATTCTACTGAGAAAGTTGTAGAGGATTGTAAGGCCAAAGTAGGATTGTTGAGCTTCTAGATTTCTGGATGATGATTTTGGTCTTTTTCTGGATATAGACACTGCCATTTTCAGGGGGAGAACAATGTTAGTATGCCTTACTTCTGGTTTTTATAAAGTAGAGGGAAAATTAATCATGTTTGCTCACCAACATTTTATCATGCAAGCACAAGTTATTTTTCCTTGTTTAAATAATAATAAGCACGTCGAGATGTGCATTGCGCTAAATTACATGTTCTCTGCGGTTGTGCTCCCCGAACATTTACAGATGGCATATTTTAGTGGTTCACATTTATAATGCAATTAGCATTCATCCTCTTCGGGATGGAGTCAACATTTAATAACAAAATTATGTGAAAGATATAGTGTTCTTTTGTATATTTTTGTACATATTCAACACTGTTGTATTGGAGAAGTCGGAATACCCAGTTGAATCAAATCCATTTAACTTCTCTACAATATAAAACAAAACAAAAATCCTTACCCCTAACAACCAAGAGTACCTACAATTGCCAAGTTCATATTTTTCAGTCGCTGTACCATTTATCATGCAAGCACGTAGTACTCTTCCCTTGTGTTGACTAAATTGTGCACGTCGAGATGCGCTTTAATTATGTGTAATGTTTTGGTTGCGTAGTCGTGCTCCCAATATAATACGTTTGAAGATGGATCATAGTGGTTGGAATTCAAATGCAATTAACGTTCATCCATATATTCAAATGCTTGCTTTTCTGAAAAGTCGGACACTGTTGTTCTCTATATATACCACTCTTCTCAACCCGTTTTTTCTTCGTAAAAAACGAAATTAACTAAAATGAAACACGTTTTCAAGATAAGAAGGTCATAAAAATTGCAGTCCTGATCTGGATTTCACAAAATCTATACTGGTTAAGATCTTGATTCATTTTTACATGTGCTAGAACGAGTCAAAGACCAAACATTAGAAGAAGAGAATTCTACAAAAGTCTTACTGATTTGCATGCATCTAAGCAATCCACATACAAATCAGAAGTCCTTTCCAGCTTGAGCTTGCAAGGAAATATCAAAAGTAGAGCGTTATACGATAAAAACACATTCAACAATAGCAGATAAAACAATAAAAAGGAGAAAAACTGATTTGAAGCACCACTTACACTACGACCACAGTATATTGCAACTCTACAACATACTGTCTGTTCTTGCAGGGAGGCGTCGGAAAAAGTTGATTGGGACACATGGCAGCCTGTGGCGAAACCTCGGATGCCTCATGACGTAGAAACCTGCCAAACCAGCCACAACTTGAAAAGGGGTAACATAGAGCACCAACGCAGATAGAAGACACAATGTAATAAACAAGGATGTAGCACGTGGGTCTCTCCAGCTTAACAGTGCCTGAATCCTTTCTCCCTGGCTGGCCAAATCCCCAACCACTGTTTGAATCCTTCCAGCCACACTCCTCAAACGATCATACCTCATTCTCACAAGATCTGGGCTTCTGCTCGTTGGGAAAGTGTCGAACTCTTCATCCAACTCATCTGGGTGCACTGCCTCTGCCTGTGAGATTCTTGTGTTCATGTGAGGAGGGTACCTTGGTCTATATCTGAAGTTCCACACCCCTATCAGAAACATGTAGATGAAAACAGTGGGCAAGATCAATTCTGGGAAGCATACAAGCATGAGATACAGCACATGAACCAGCACTGTTGTGATAGGATTTCTCCACATGCAGATTTCACCAAACCACTTCCCAACCGCAAACACTCCAGAGAAGACAGTCATCAGTCTGAAGAAATTGGCCTTGCTTCGCCGCATGCTCCAAAGGTGAGAGTCCACGTCCGACATGTATTCCACCACTTCCTTGCGAAGTGGTGGCTCTGCTCGGCCGAGTCGTGCTGCCACTATGTTCATTGCTTGGTGGCGCAGCATGTCTAGCTGTGTCACAGAGAAAGGCCTAACGTAGTGCATTTTAGGCAGCAGTGGACGTGAGTACAGGTAAAGCATGTTTGCTAAAGAAGTGCACGAAAACCGTATTGCTAAGTGAAGTTCACCCATCTTCTTAACCCCAGTTGGATGAAGAACCAACAATGGATATGAGTGAGTGTAAATCCTGCCTGTTTCTAAAGTAGAGATGCGAATTCTGACCTTCCCAACTTTCAAGTCCTTCGAAGTACCGTTACCCTTTTCCCCGATCTGGCTGTTGTCGAAGACACCAACTGTAATAACTGTGGCATGATCGAAAACCTCCCAAGTGTATTGCTCGTTGTATTTTGGACACAGATTATCAACAATGGTCCTTGTTCTTACCCATTTGTGACCATATTTTGCTACACAGTATGTGTCAGATGTGCCTCTACCATCCCTTGTTTTCATTGGGTGAAGTCCTACAGCATTCAGTACTCCAAGTTCTAAAACCCCAATTGGTGGCCTCCATAATTGCTTTGCTGTGGGACGGAGATCACTGCTGTAATGAGTAGACTCGTCAAGAACATGATATCCTCCATCTAGACATAACCGTAGCTGAATTCTGCTTGAGAACTTTTCCTTCTTCAACTGATCGACATCTATAGCAACTGGCTTTTCCAAGTTGAACCATCGAGAATGAATCATTCTATCATCCGCTCGCCTCTCCACAGAGTTCAGTGGTATGATGATCCTCCCAATGATCTCATCTTTCCCAGGACTAACCCGATCTTCAACTGAAATGATTAAATGATCTTCAAAAGGTTCAGCAGCAACAAATACAAGATCCTCATTCCACAGTGCGCTCAGTGTTCGTGCCGGAACTGTCTTTGTTTTTAGCACTTGGTTTCCTATCTGCACCTTGGCATACACATCAGGGAAACGGTTTTTCTCTGTAGGAACCAAGTCTTGTGCCTCCACAATATTGACACGCACATACCACAACCTTGGTGCATGATACACCTTTGAACGCATCACTGCAGAGATAGCATGTGTGCTGTCAACAGGTGTGGCTGCATCTGAATGCCATGCATCAGAAAAAGCCTCATCTGCTTGAGTACCAATCCACACAGCAAGCATCAACTCACCTTTAATCTTCTCCCCTTTCTTGTCCTCCAGACGGTACCACTCTGGAGCCAAAGGACTATCTGGTGGGACTCTCAAAGGAACCTCGTTGATGTCAAACCTCACAATGCCAACGAAATCATCTTTGATGAGATCCTTGTCCTTTATCACAACATCTAGTATGGATGCTTGCATCCTCTCCTTTGAAAAGGCAAACACCTGATTCCATTCAGGACTCTGATTCTTATCAAAGTGTCTGGTAATACCTCTGTAATTTCCAATTCTCACCTCAACAAATGGATCAAGACTCCCAGTAATATCCATAGCAGGAAGCTCACGAGCCTTGACAACCCTGACATACAGAAAATACATCCTTTCTACAAGATCGTATGTACTAGCTGTTTTGTCTTTATGAATAACACGACCACCAACAACTCTTCCCCCGCCAAGAAACGGACTTGTTTCTTTAAGTGCAAAATCAACTGGTTGTACTGATGTAGCTGTGCGTACTAGCTTCATGGGTTGTGGTTCAGACTTCATTTCATCAGCTTCATATTTTGGTACATAATGAGTATCTGTAAAGCCAGTTGAATGCTGCTGGTGCTGGTTCTGGTGATGCTTTGTGTTAGGAAGATGATGAAATGTGTGCCTTGACTCAACCTTTTCATTTGGCAAACCGTTTGCCATTGCGCTTGCTGTTGCTCCAACTTCTGCATGTGTTGAGCTAGGATTATTAGTTGGCATGGAATCAACAACAGGAGTTGGAACAGATGATTTTATGGTTGGGTCATCAGTGATGTAAACTTTAAGACCAATCTCTCCTCTTACGCGAGAGAAAATACCACGCTTTTCCAATGGATAGTGTAAGACAACTGCATCAGAGTAAGGGACAAAAGAAGTCCCATTAAGGCTAACTTTGCCAAGAAATGAAGTGGAGTTAGTAGCCCTTGAATGGCTATGGACATAGACCTCAAGTGAGAGATAGTGAAGATTAGAAGGGTCAGATATATTGAAGTAGAAGCTCTCGTTCCAAACAGGGCTTAGATCCTTTTCTTTGATGGTCGTACGGTACTTCTGGCCATCGAAATAAAGTTCCACAAAGGCATTGGATGAACCTTGTCCATCTTTAGGTAATAGATTGTGAGCACTAACCACATCTACCCCTAACTTGAAGTTGTTCATAATTGAACGTGGTGGTCTGGTTTCTATTTCCAAATGAGATTTTAGTTAGAACTACGCGATCACTGTAGATACCTTCAAAGAGAGGAATAGATAAGTCATGACAAAACAACTGAAATTTCAACGAGGAAACATAGCTGCTTAACTATACGAGTACAAATCTCACATGATTCTCTAGATGCTTGTTTATTTATATATTCTGCATTTGAATACATAAAAAGAAACATCCATGCAGCGAAGGAAGATTATAATAGTGATGAACAACTAGCCACAAGGATGGACCATTTTATAATCAACATAAATTAATTAGATTTAAGTATAAAAATTGAATTTATTTATCATAACGCCAAAGATTTGTGCAAGTGCAGCTATAGTCCTCTTATGAACTATACTTTTGTGAAATGTACGAGAAACGAAAAGGGATGATATATTGATCAAAAGTATGGGTTATACTAAATCATTTGAAAAAAAATCATTTTAAAAACAAATGCCTCAATCATGTTGGCAAAAAATTGCAGGAAACAAGAAGAGAATGAATAGACTAAAAGTGAATAAACTTATTTTCTCAATGTCTTCATTTTATTTCAAACTTGAATTTCTGTGGCAAAGTAAAAAATCTGTTAGTTCCACAGAAAACACAGTCCAGCTAAAAAAAGAAGTAGGAACGTTTGAATAAGCTAGAGAGCTTGCATCAAGAGATGTACGAACTGAATATTATGATGCATGATAGTGGAGTATTTTGGGCGGAGGGGCCATGCAACAGCTACTGTTTCTTTCACAAAAGGATTAAAAAGAATATATTAAATAAGGGGAAAAAAATTCTGAGCTGCAAGCAAAATTTCTAATGGAAGCAAAGGAAGAAGTGATAACTGGTACATCACCTTGGAGAGCAGATTTGTAAGGGGTCTAAACGAGCAGCAAGTTCAGGAAGATTTTTTGCTTGTCCTGTTGAGTGAGCAATGAATGAACACCAAGCCACCGGAAATAAAAGTAGAGTTTGTGACTACCAAAATATAAACAAATACAAGGGTTGGCAGAAGAAAACGCAAAACGGGGTCAACACTTACCTCTTCATAGATCGAGCTAGATCATGTGCAAAACCCCTCGTGGAACTGCTTATGTACACGCATCTAAAGAAATCAGCATGTGGCACTGGAAGTTTTTGCAGCTCCAAGTTAGTGATCCATTAAACACGGAGCATACACATGAGCTTTGCGTAGGGTGAATGGACTCAACTCACAACTTTAAAACATTATAAAAATGACTTAACAACAACATCATGCACGATGCAGTTAAAAAATGAAGAGTCTCCGATAAAAAAAAAAAAATAACGAGAAAAAGCAGTGTGCTTAAACCAAGCTTAGTTATGATGAAGAATACCTCGTTTATTGAAGAAACTATGTGGAAGAGACAAGGAGGAAGCAACAAAAAAAGGGTGTTTGAGTGAGAGAAGAGGAGGGAAAGGAAAAAACTGGTGAGCTTAGAAATGGAATGAGTGACCACAATGGCAGTGGCAATGGCATTATATTTTACGGTTCAGTGTGGTAGTGAGTTGAAGGAGGTGAATACCAACAACACACAGAGACATGCACTGTCTCCAATTCTAGATGCTAAAGACAAACACTCCCTCGTGCTTCAGTTTCTGACTCGTCCTTTTTGTTTTATTTTTCCAGTTTCGTAACTTTCGCTTCTATGCTAATGTAAGATGCTATGGTCATGCTACCATGCACCGAACTTCATCTTATGTTTCACACTTCGCATCACATCGCAACTCATCTCATTCATATAAAACCTACGCCACAACCAAACCGCACTGCAGATATGCTTGCATCTAGGCTCGTAGCACTGTAACATTTCTCTTCTATGAATTTATATTAGCTTATCCACTTCCAAAAAACTTTGGAATTCGTGTTTGAATATAAAACTGATATAATATAACACATATTTCGAATATTTTTTGTTTTATGTTTTTTAAAAGTTGGAAAGATAAACATTAATAAAGGGAGTAATGACATAATTTGATTTTGCTAACAATAACTGTCTAGTAAATGTAAAAAGTAAAAATAATGTAATTTTCGTAAGTATTCTGGTTTATAAAATAATTTTGTCCTCTACACCATTAAATACTACATATTTACACATATCTAGGAGTCAAACCTTTATTAACTGGTGGCATTGGAGACTGTGAATTGCATTAGATCAATAATCGTAATCGGTTAATCATGATATTTAATATATCAAGTGTAATATAATCAAAGTTTTTTCGTTTTACCTCTTAATAAGTTAACCAAAAGACGGTGGTTTATTTTTATTTTTTTTAGGGTTTCATAAACCCTAAACCAAAAGACGGTGGTTTATTAGTAGTAGTTAATAATACTTAATGATAATATTGTTTACTACAATAAAGTATTTTGCTTGTGAAATCATTAAACAAAAGAAAATGACTTTTCCTTTTACTGCTGCTACTATTCGTAGTAGTATATGGTCATTGTATGTTTTAATAAAAAAAAAAAAAGTGTATGTTCTTTCTTCTTGTAAACATTTTTCATTTTCTACAAAACCACTTTTTTATTATAAGATATCTATTAACGGATTCCTGAAAATATATAAAATAAGTTTGATTATAATTTTATTTTTCAGAGCATAATGTGTTTATATTAATTGTTACATGAAAAATTACTGATTTTACGATTAATTATCGTAGGGAAATTTTTTAAACATAAGATTGTTAGTTCATATAACTTTACTATCAGAAAAATGCTTCACCGTCCTTGAATATAAGATACTGTAACTAATTTATATTTATGAAACTAATAAATGGGACATTTAATTGTAGCATGGGCTGAGGCTTTGGATTTGGGCTAAGGTCATGGGCTTCGTTTACTTTATAATGCCATTAATGCATTTTAATTTATATCTTTCTTCTCCAAACTTTCAGAGTATGGACTTTTCTTCCAAGAGCATGGCATGAGTGTGTTCACCCAACTATTACATTAATTTCCAAGATTCGTGAGAAGTAGGAAACTATTGTGGCCCCTCACCCATTTGATGTGCACAGTCACTTTAAATATAGTCTTAGATTTTGTCTCCTATTTATTATCGTGTTCTTCCCTACCAGTTTGGATAGGGACCCTACATTCACAAAAGATTCACATTTAATGAGAGAATACATAAATTTAAATTCAAACACGCCATAGTCATGAACATCTCTGTAACCAAAAGTAAAAGATGTGTTGTATTTTAGTGACACATAAGGTGAAAAAAATTATCCATTATTTATCTATCTATCTAATTCATCCATTACCAGAATATAAAAAAGGATTCTTGATCATATGCTTTTTCTCACAATCTAATGAATTCTTTAATTTAACTAGTCTTTTATAAGTAACTTTGTAATAATAAAAAAAAAGAATATTTGAAGTTGTTCAGTTATACACGACTTTGAAAAAAAAAATATGTATTGAAATCATGACTCATGACACTCAAAATGTGGTAAATAACTCTCAAAATGTAGTGTTAGTTTATATACATTTTGTACATACATATCTTTGATTAGATTTAGGTGTTTTATTTACAGCCCCAAGAAACAAACGAGAGATTTGGAATTGGCACATGGAATGATTATTCAATCTTTACACCATTTATGTCCATGTTGTTTAGCTTGGTAGGTCTCTTGTAATTCTTTAACAAGAGGGATGAGCAAATCACACTGAGAGAAGAGGCAGCCATTGCAGCTCCAGCAATCCATGGTGGTAGGCGAAATCTAGTGGAGGAGTAAAGAATGCCCGCAGCAATTGGGATGGCTAAGATATTGTAACCCAAAGCCCAAAAGTAGTTTAGACGTATACGAGAGAAGGTTTTGTTTGCAAGGTCAATGGCAATGATTATATCCTCCAAGTTGCTCTTCATCAGAACAATGTCAGCTGCCTCAATTGCTATGTCTGTGCCAGCACCTATTGCCATTCCAACATCAGCTGCCACAAGTGCTGGTGAGTCGTTGATGCCATCTCCCACCATTGCCACCGTGTACCCAGAAGCCTGTCTCAACTTCTCCAATTAATTTATGACATATGCATGTTTTAATAAGATTTTGTATTAACCTTGTACCCACAACAAGTGTTGTTTTTTCAAATGTCATGTTTTGTAACTTGACTTAACCTTAATTAGTTATATCCTGTTAAAAAGGTTGTGTTATATGGCTTAGATGATGTTTTTGTTATAGCGAATTTAAGTCAAAAAATTCGAAGGACGTGTAATTATGTATCGTTTGGTGCAATGATTTTGTTATACCTGCAGTTCTTTTATTTTAGTTGCTTTAGTCTCGGGTTGAGCCTCTGCTATGACAGTTTCAATACCGGCTTGTCTGGCTATGGAATTGGCAGTACCCCAGTTATCACCTGTCACCATGATGCTCTTCATTTTCATGGAATTGAGAATGGAAATAACTTCATCGGCGCCAGGTTTCAATGGATCAGATACAGCCAAAACTCCAGCGACTTCTCCATCCAAGGATACTAAAATCCCAGTTTGAGTCAGGCTTTCAGCTTCTGCTAGTATTTCTTCAGCATCTGCTGAAATGGTTATGTTATGATCCAGCATCATCTTTTTATTCCCAACCAATATTTCCTTGTTTAGAACAACGGCCTTTACTCCATGGCCTGAAACAGAAACAAAGTTGTGTGCTTCTGGCCAGGAATGGTTTTGTTCTTCTTTGGTCTTTTTGGCGTGCTCAACAATGGCCTTAGCAATTGGATGTTCGCTATTCACCTAATGAAGATATAACTTTAAATACTATTTTTAAATATAATTTCAGATTCAAGTAGTTATGGTAAATGGAATAAGACTTGCCTCCGCTGCAGCAGTAAATTCATAGAAGTTTTCAATTGATATCTTTTTGAAGAGTTTTGTTGTTACAACAACTGGCTTCCCAACTGTGAGTGTTCCTGTCTTGTCAAACACAATGCAATTCACCTGCAATATTGCAAGTTGTGATTGTGAATTTCACATCAAGATAAATGCTACAAAACTTACTCTTTACTGAGAGACTCTTTGGTAATTGGAAGGAACCCACATAATATCACCCCACAACAAAGAGTGTACCTATAGAATTTCTCTACTGGTAATGTCAAGGCCACTACTCACTTACCTTATTTGCACTTTCTAATGCTTGTCCCCCTTTGATCAACACACCTTGTGTTGCACCAACTCCAGTACCAACCATAACAGCCGTAGGAGTGGCTAGACCTAGAGCACAGGGGCACGCAATGACCATGACCGAAATCCCAAACTGAAGTGCAAGCTCAAAGTCGTTCATGGAGGATGGTATCCAAGATTTCGGGTATGCATGTAACTTTCCAGCTAGAAACCAGGAGAGCCATGTTGAAAGAGAAAGCACAATGACCTGCAAAAGAAAAAGGAACCGGTGAGCATAGATGAATTTCCTCTGACTGACTCCATAAGTAAAAACTAAAAAAATTAAATCAGTAGCTTTAGTTAGTACTAATTTTACCATAGGAACAAAATATTTAGAAATATGATCTGCAAGTTTTTGAACAGGAGCTTTAGCCATCTGGGCTGACTCAACAAGTTGAACAATCTGGGAGAGAGCACTCTCTGATCCAACCCTTGTCACCTTAACATGCAAAACCCCATTCTCATTCATAGTGCCTCCAATCACCATATCACCCATCCTCTTTGCCACAGGCCTTGCCTCTCCGGTTATCATGCTCTCATTTACATGACTTTGTCCCCATATGACAAAACCATCCGATGCTACTTTTGAACCAGGAACAACCTTGATCACATCGTCCTTTTGTATCAACCGACTATCAATTTGTTTTTCACTAACAACATTCCCTTCGTCATCTTGAGTTAACAATGTCGCTGTCTCAGGTGTCAAGTTCATAAGCTTTGCAATGGCCTGAGATGTCTTCCCCTTTGCCAACACTTCCAAATACTTCCCCAACAGAATAAAAGAAATAAGCATAGAGCTGGTCTCAAAGAAATCGCTTCCTTTGAAATGCCGAGAGAAAACAGCTCTTTCCACAACATAGAGAGAATAGAAATACGCAGCATTTGTCCCTAATGCTATCAACACATCCATATTAGCAGAACCTTTGCGCAATGCTTGATATGCTCCAACATAGAACCGTCTCCCTATGATAAACTGCACCGGGGTAGCAAAGATACACCTCAAGAGAAGTCCAATATTCAACATGTTGACAACTTTGATATCCAAAACACGTTTAACTCCAGGTATATACATGAGGATCATGGATGTCAAGAAGACAGGAATGGTAAAAGCCAAACTCCATACGAAAAGCTTGAAGTAGCGGTTAATTTCCTGCTGTCTAAGTGCTTCTCTTCCTTCATCATTTGGAAATATCACAGCTTTAAAACACCCTGATCCAGTGGATTCTATGACTTCTATGAAGGTTCTTGGTCCTGTCATGTGGGGTTTATAAGTTATGGCAATTTTGTTAATGTCCGGAGATATGTCTATGGTTTCAACACCAGGGAGTGCATGGAGAGAGAGCTCAATGGCTCTAAGGGATTGATCGTTTTTAATGCCATCAATTTTAAATTCAATCTTGCTCATGTGTTCCCCTGTGCTTATCAGTATGGCTTCGAAGCCGGTGTCTTGTATAGCTTCCATTAGGTGGTTGTGGGTGAGGATGTTGGGGTCATAGTAGACTTCTGCTTCTTCTGTTGCTAGGGCCACTCGTGCCTTATGAACCCCATGAAGGGATTGTAGAGCTGATTCAACAGTGGTGGAGCAAGAAGTACAAGTCATGCCTCGTATGTGTATGCGGCATATTTGAGTTGAGGTGTAGTTGGAGTCTTCTTCAATAACTTTCGCTTCAAATCCAGCATCTTCAATGGCTTCGCGTATCCTCTCCTCCTGCGTGAAATCTATGGTTTGTGAACAGATGATGAAGAGTTTAATAATGGCCCTAGCCTTTTTTTTTTCATGAAATACTAAAAAAAGATGAAAGTCGTATTCCCTTCTCAATAAATTGATTTGAGTTTTTAAAACTCAAAACTTAAAATTATATGTTTAAATTTTTTAATATATATTATAAACATTTTATAGATTAAATTAATCGTCTCCTAGGTATTTGTTTGTTTATTTATTTAATTTTTATTTATATTTATGAGTTATCGTATAATGTATGAATATAAAATAGTGATTCAATTGGTATAAAATAGTTATTTATAATTAAATAAGAGTATAAAATTGTTTTACCATCTCCCTACATCAACATATACGCTCAATGATAATCACTTAAACAGTTAAATCCCTTACATATCATGATATTAATGCTAAAGTTTACAAGATTAGATAATAGTGATAGATTGTTAGGAGAAGATCCGGTAGAAGAGATTTACGTTGAGTGGGATCTAATGAAAAGAATAATGGGTACAGGAAGAAAGTGGAGCACATCATAAAAGGTGCTAATAGGACAGCCATTAATTCAAATCAGCCAAGGAAAATTTCGGGAGCTATGTGGCCTAATCACAACTTTTAAAGGGAAAAAGAAAGCATATACCTGCACAAGCTGGGCAGCATTATTAATGTAATGAACAATGTAAAATCAGGTTCACTTTGATTTTATTTTCTGGTATAGATATGTTTTTGGTTGATATTTCGGCCTTAATTTATTTATAAACCATAGAGAATAATAATAATAATAATAATAATAATAATAATAATAATAATAATAATAATAATAATAATAATAATAATAATAATAATAATGATGGTAAAGCAACAAACCAAAGGAAAAATAAATATCACAAGAAATAAAGATGAAATTTAAAAAAGCTTAATTTCACCCCGAATAGGAAAGATTAAAAAATTGAGAATGAAAAATTCAATTTAAAAGAAACACATTATTTATATTATTTTGTTTATATTACATTAATTAATCGTTTCATTCAAATAGAATAATTTTAAAACATTTAATTCTATTTAATTTTATCAATTAAGAAGCATATCATCATTTAAAATAACATTAATAAACTACAAACTTCACAACAAAATTTATTGGATTAAAGAAAAACATACTTAGATCTAAAAATAAATAAATAAAAATTATTAGAAAATATTGAAAATAATATGTAAAGTTACGAAGAACTAAAATGTTATTTAAGTGAATTTAAAACGATGTTTTATTTTTAGGGTTGTTCTATGAGAGCGACTGAAAAAGGCATGTCTATTGTATGGAAGAACGTGATTGGTCCTCTCAGTGATTTCATTTTCATGAGAAAAACCAAACTGAAAAAGCCAGCAAACGAAACAATCACTCGTGATCTTATCACACCACCTTCACATATGTACCAGTATATTATATGTTATCCAACTATTGCTTACGAAAATACATAAAATACATGTATATAATTAACAATAGCATTGAGTCTCAACTTACAAATTCTGACACGCAACTACCAACCTTCGACCATGCTATGATATTTTGACACTTGTACTTTTTTTTTCTTACATTCAAATTATAACTTCATAAATTATTTTTATTAAACATTTTATTTTTATTATTTTTAATATGATATTTTATTATGGTAGATAAAACAGGGAGTATAAAAAAATGTAGATAAAAAATATCATGACTCTATCTATAGTCATACTCATGCTTTATTATTCATAAATGGAAGTATTTGACTTGAGTATGATGAAAATAAAGATAAAAAATGGTTAATATATGCAATATGTGTGTCATATCATATTCTTGCAATATAGAGCCTTTATAAATTACAACAGTGAAATGTCACCATCTAGAGCATCAATCTCTGTGCAAGAGTAAACATTGAAAGGTTTACTTTAAGCTTTGGTAAATTATTTCAGTTCTTTAAGCATAATTATTGAGTCTTTAGCAAAGCATAATTTAATCGATTTAATTAATTAGAAAAACTTTCTGATCAGTCTGAAATTTCGAGATCGTTGATCCACGTATGTCCCTTACTCACCTTTTGACCTGCCACTTACTTTCGAAACACGATCATTTTCCATGATTACAATATTTTAGACTTTAACCGATAGCAATGATTGAAGAGATTAAGAATAGAAAATTTGGGGAAATTTTACATAAGATCAATCGCCAATATTATCGTGTACGTAGGCCTAACATGTATCTTCTTGCTAAACATGTATATCTTCGAACCACAATCTGCTTATGTTAACATGTTTCGTTAACTGATGTAAACAATAGAGAAAAGATGAATGTGTTGAAAAGCTGAAACAAATAAAAAAACTAAGCAATTTGAATGTGTTGAGAAGGCAATAAGAAATAGTTAAAGCGGGAAAAGCAAAGCAAGCAATGATGAGAATATTGAAAGAAAGTGTACGGAGAGATAATGGATTCTCACGTTAACCATTGGCGGGAAGTAAAGAACCCGAGCCTTGTTGTTCAAGACATCCACAACGGCCTCTCGAATTCCAGGTAAGCGTTTGACGGTTTTCTCAATGGATCCGGCGCACGCAGAACACGTCATTCCCGTGACGCTGAACAGAACCACTTTGCTCTCGGATCTTTCTAGTTCCACCACCGACTTTCCGGATTCCACCCCCTTCGGCGAAGGATAGTGCGGCTGAGGCCACAAATTTCCACAGCACCGCAAACTACTCCGGCACTCCCAACCCTCTAACTTCTTACCCATTTCACTCTTCTCTACTTTCTTCTTCTCAATCAACCATATTTATACAGCTCAAACGTCCCTCAACGTCATTTAAACAAATAATAAATAGATAGTGGTTTAAAATAAGATAAAATAAAATAACAGCAAGTAGATCTTCACACAAAAATCAACTCCATATAGAATCCGTTATGACATGCCTCGTACCATATGCCGTTAAAATTTACTTAAAAATGTTTGAATATTTTTATGAGAGAATGATTAATATTTACAACAAAAATTTACTCAAAAAAAACATGAAACTGTACAGTTCAATTTCCTGTTACTTTTTCCTTCCATCATTCAATTTTTCAACCAATAAGAATGGACTTTTGTTAGCTATTTACTTTCGTAACTTTCATCACTCTTCTTTTATAATGGATCAATTCTCCACTTCAAATAGTCAATAATATAATTCCAATTTTAGCTTTAAAAACACTTTATTTTAAAGTGTGGTGACTTCGTATATTACATGTCCTATCCCTACGGGTGTGGTATAGTGCATGTATTACCCGTGTGGTAGATGGTCGGTCAATCCTGTCAAAAAAACATATTGGGGGATATGTTTTTGGTTAGCCGACTTTAAACAAAAGTACTAATTAATATATAAGTTAACATAATTTAATCTGAAATTATAAATAAGGTTAGGATATCCTAATATATGGGTTATAAGATGATAAAAGAGATATAATTATAAGTCTATAAATAAGAATATTAACATAAATTTAAAGGTATTGTAATTTTGATTTAAGAATTTTCTATTTTACTCATACTCTTCATTGAGCGTTGAAGTACTTGCATGGACCTCTCTTGATACAGAGAATCTTTCGACTAAGAAAGACTAGTTGAAATACTTGCATGAACCTCTCTTGAGACATAGAACCTTTCGACCAAGAAAAACTAGTTGAAGTACTTGCATAAACCTCTCTTGAGACAGAAAACCTTTCGACTAAGAAAGACTAGTTGAAGTACTTGCATTGAACCTTTCAACCAAAAAAGACCAATTCGCCTTAAGAATTCATTGACCAATAAAATTAGAACCAAAGAGTTGATTTTGTCCACTGAACACTTAGAATGTATAAGTAGTTATAAGATTAATCGACCTTATAATAACAGTAGATATTAAAATTTTAATTAAAAAAAAACACCTTAATGAACATGCATTTCTTTTAGTTAACTTCATAAAAAAATTAAATATTATTATTATTATAAATGTTTATATACCTTATCAACAACTTTTATCTTTTATTTACAGTTAAATAAACATGTTAAGATGAAATTATTTTAATGTAATTATAAAATAAGTAAAATTTAATTTAATTTATTCTTACAAAATCAATTTATAAAATAAAATTTATATTATAGAAGTTGATTTATTGTTGGTGGACGTGAACATTTAGAATTTGATAAAAAAGTAATTTAATAAAATATGAAGTAATTTTTCACTTTATTATAATATTTTTCGTAATTCCTAAAATGTACATTTTGATGAATAACTTTATTAAATATCATTTACTTTTATAGCATAAGTTAATTTGTAAATTTAACAATAAAATAATTATAATAAATTAGAAATATTTTTTATGAACTAATAAAAAGTATTTAGATAAACTACTTTAAGAAGCTTGTTAGAAAAAGTTGTCCATAATGATAAATATTTTTATAATTTTAAATAAGCTTCTCATAAATTCTTCTACATGTCCCTAAATTAATAAAAATAATTTAATGTTTAAATATTTGATTTAAAAAATGAAATAAGGTCAGAAATTTATCTCAACAAGTAACAGTCGATTTTGATTGAAAAAAAAAAACGTTGAATTTAAGCCGAACTTATTAAATAACAAACAAGTTACCTTTTTAAAAGTAAGAAGTTTGAGTGTATACTCTTTAGTTCCTTAAGTGTAGCCTATTAAAAAAATAGAATTATTTTAGACGTATACTACATAGGTTGTTCGCAAAAGCAAGCGTTTAAGGTCTAACATCAAAGATTGTAGTGCAATGGCTTTCAAAGAGGAGTCGTAAGACTTAAATAAATGTAATTTAATTTAATTTCAAATTTTCAGAAGAAATAACATGTATAATTTTGAGCGATGTTTATATATTTTTTGTTTTGAAATAAATATTATAAATTCGTAAAATCTATTTCATTAGCTAAGACATTCTTTTCTTAAAAACACACAAGCAAAGAGTTTTCTCAATTACACCCTCACAATATTTAATCAATGAATTGAAAGTTTATACTGAGCCCTACTGAAAACATTTAATTATTACGAAAAATGAAAAATTTAATATAAATAATATTATTTAATTTATGAATTATTAAACCATACACACAATTTCTTTGGGTAGTTTTAAAATCACTACATTCATAATTTTGCATATCCACACATTCACAACCCAACTTGAGAAAATATTATATCCAATTAGTATTCTCTTTATCTTTCAATTGCTTCTTTTTTATTCCCTCTATTACGTCTTGGAAACCATAAAAGTTGAGGTGTCCTGAACTATGTGAAAACTGAAAAAGAAAAAATAGCTTGTTCGAATTGATTTGAGCATATACTGCAAAGTTTATATCTCTTACAACAAGCATCAAGATTAACTTGAAGAATATTTTTTACAATAATATTAAACACAATAACACTTTTATGCATATCACTTATCTTTAAACCATATCATGCAACAATTCAGCTTGCTCTTACTACACTTAGTTTTCAGTAAACTGAACTAACAAACTAGTTCGTTTTTTTAATTAAAAACATTCCGTTTCTTAAAGCTCACATTAGTTTAGTTAATAAAAGATAAACTCAATTAAATTATTTTTGGGTACTCCTAGTTTGAGAACTTGTTCCCATTCTACATGGAATAGAATAGAACCGAGCATAGGTGTATGTTACTTTCTTTTAATATACACTGCAAAAAATTAAAAATATTTGGTTAGGTTCCATACCATAATCGTCACTAAGCAAGAAGTTGAAATATTTTATGATAAGAGATAGATTGACTTTGCTTATTCTTTATGATTTCTATCATATATGTCCAACTTATTAGTTGATTGTAACTATTAAAAATGTGACATCATTTTTAGTCATTTTTAATTTTAGAATAGCCACGAATCATTTTTAATAGGGTATGAGATTTGTTAGTTGCTGAAACATTCAATATGAAGTGAAAGAACGCGAAATTGACATTTGATTCCTTTAAGCATATGCACCTAATTTAAGATATCCCTTCAGTCGAAAAGGTGTAATGGAACAAATTAAAGTAAGTACATCAATCTATATTGTAATTAGCTTTGTTGCATTAATGTTAAAGAGAAAGAGGGAAATTGAAAAGGGAAATTAGAAAGGGAAATAGGTAAGAAATATAATAAAAAACAATTATTTGATGGAAGAATGAAGTGAAAGCTAATTTTTTAGATTTTTTAATTTATTATTAATATTATTTGATTAATTTATTTATCGGTATTATAATAAGAAAAACAGAACAAATTATTACAAATATTTCTAAGCATTTTATCAACTTATAGTTCTTAAAAAAATATTATAAATAAATGAGATTTTAATTATTTTTGTTGAATTATTTTTGAAGGGGCTAGCTATTTATTGCTTTCCGAAATTATAAATGTTGTTAAATGATCTATTTATTTATTGTGAAGTGTTTGTTTTATTTAAAATATATTTAAATTAAACTAAGTTAAATTTATTTAAGTAAATATTTATTTTTAATATTTATCTAAATAAAATTTAAAATAATTATTTTAATTTACAAATTTGAATATCTATCTAAAAAGACATATAATCCTTAATTTAAAAAACAAATAAATAATACAATAATAAAACTAAATTTCGTAACATCAATAATATCTGAGAAAATAGTTTGAAAGTGAAAACCCTAACATGACTGGAGGTCAGAGTATTAAAAATTAAATGAATACATGACAAATTGTGAAAAAAAAAAATATTGAAGATTAAAAAAAATCAATTAAGCTGAAAACTTGTTTGTAATAACGTTTTAGAGAAAATATAAGTTTTAAAATAAAATAATATTAACAAAAAAAACATTTTTTCTTAAAAATAATTGGTCAAAAAGTGTTATCATACTCATGGACACTCAGAATGAGCAAAGTCGATGTCTCTTTGACCACTAAACAAATTCTGCAACTTGTTGCTTAGTGGCCAAAATACACTTTTGAGGCTAGTTTCTTTGTAAAATCCTAATTCAAATTATCATTTTACTGTAAAATGAGCTAATTCGATAGGAGAATAATTAATTGAGTATTAAATAAAAGTTCAAATATCTTCTAATTAAAACAATATTACCAGACCAACAAATTATTTTATTTATTTTTGAATAATTTCTCTGCCCACCACCGAAATAACTAAAAAAAACGGTGAACCCTAGAGTAACGTATTTTATCCTTTTGTATTATCTTGACGAGAATAAATGAATACTCACGGAGAAGCTGTCAATATTTAATTTCAAAAAAAAAAAAAACCCAAAATATATTATGACACCTAGAAAAAGAAAAAGAAAACTATATAAATTCTTATAGGTCATATAATGTGATAGAAAAAAAAAAGCAAAATCATAAATTAAAAGTGAGTATTTAAAAATAGACTTAATTAAGTTTTAGATCACTGCTAAATTTAAATATATTAACTGAATTCTTATTACATCTGTTTATTTTATTAAGCACTTAAACTTTTTATATTTTTTATTTGAGTTATTGTTATTCAAATTTTTCCTTAAATGATTAATAATTTTCTGGATTGTCATGCTTTTCAGTGACTTCTAGGACATTATTCACAACAACCAAAATTACTTATCATTTTGTATTAATCGTAATATTATTTTTTATTAATTATAAAACTTCATTTTTTAACATATAAAAACAATAACGTTAGAAGACAATAATCACATTATCCCGTAAATAGAAAAGTTAAATGACTGATACATAATTAATAAATATAAAAATATCTACTTGTATAATTATTTATGTTTATTTTTAAGGTATGAATGTTTAAAATAGTGTACTATTAATTACGTTTATAAGAAAATATACTAATTATTTATTTAAACTTATGAACTTAAAATTTAATTAAATCTTAAAAATAGTGTACCTACACATATCATTATTTATATTTATTTTATAAGGTATTAATGTTTTAAAGAATGTACTATTAATTATGTTTATAAGAAAATATACGAATTGTTTATTTAAATGTATAACAGAGATGAAACCTCATTATTTATATTTATTTTATAAGGTATGAATGTTTTAAAGAATGTACTATTAATTATGTTTATAAGAAAATATACGAATTGTTTATTTAAATGTATAACAGAGATGAAACCAATAAGATTGTAAGAATATTTTGCTAAATTTTTTTACTCAGTAATTAATTCATTATTGTTTTTAATGTATGAGAAAATCTTAAATGAAAAATAAGTTGAAATGGAAGGAGTAATTTGTAAATTTAAGAGAAGAGAGAGTTTAACCTAGGGTTTTTACATGAAAGAAAATAACGCTTTCTCACATTTGTACAGTAAGCTAAAATGATCACAATACAACACTCTTTATACACGTACAAAAATGGCTAAAGCAAAACCATAAATGGTGATGCATCACATATCACTGGATGAGTCGATGCTTATGCCTCGTATCTGAAGGTTGTCTAGCTTCCTGGGTCTCCTGTAATATTTCAACAACAGAGAACAGCAAACAACGCTGACGGAGGAAGCAGCCATAGCAGCTCCAGCAATCCATGGTGGCAATCTGAACCTTGTTGAAGGGAAAAGAACTCCAGCAGCAATTGGGATTCCAAGCAAGTTATAACCCAAAGCCCAAACGTAATTCAGGCGTATACGGGAAAATGTTTTTCTGGAAAGGTCAATAGCAGTTATGACATCTTCCAAGTTGCTCTTCATCAGGACAATATCAGCAGCCTCAATAGCAATGTCTGTACCAGCACCTATTGCCATTCCCACATCCGCTGCCACCAGTGCAGGTGAATCATTGATACCATCCCCCACCATAGCCACAGTGCAACCAGAAGCCTGAAAGAGAAAAACAAGTGATTCAATATGTTGCAACAGCTAATATATTCCTCTGAAGCAGTACAAACAACTGTGGAAGTGAGATTCAGGCACAAGCATTGAAGTTTATGGGATATAAACCAGTAATCAAGCCAGGGAGTTTGAAAAAGCAATGTCAGAGACAAAATTACACTAGTACTGACTACTGAACATAAGGAAAAGATATACGAGTATTTCTTAGTTACCTTCCATGAATGAAGAAATAGTTATCTAGTTATGGTTTGAAATAAGGTGGTATCATTTTCAACTTCAAGGCCCAGAACTATCTTCTTATTGGTGAATAACTAATTTCTTAAAAATAAGATGAAAATATGTAATCATTATGCATTCGTACCTGCAAGTCTTTCACTTTCTCTGCTTTTTGATCCGGTTTAGCCTCTGCTATAACATTCTCAATTCCTACTTCCCTCGCAATAGAACTGGCCGTTCCGAAGTTGTCCCCAGTCACCATAATGCTCTTGATTTTCATTGATTTGAGGATGGAAATGACTTCTTGAGCACCTGGTTTCAGTGGATCGGATATGGCTAAAACTCCTGCCACTTTCCCATTTATAGATACCAATATTCCTGTTTGAGCCATCTTTTCGGCTTCAGCAAGCATATCTTCAGCTTCAACAGGAATTGCAATGTTATGGTCAGCCAACAAGCTCTTATTACCCACCAATATTTCTTTGTTATGAACAGTGGCCTTTACTCCATGTCCTGTAATGGAAACAAAATCTCGTGCTTCTGGCCAAGAAGGGTTCTCTTCATCTCTAAATTTTTTGGCATACTCAACAACGGCCTTGGCCAATGGATGCTCACTATTCACCTGAGATAGGCAAGTTAAAGTAAGGGCAATTTTAATGGCATGCATATGCATCTATAATCCATGAATTTTAAAAGCATTTAAGCAACTTAAAAAGAAAAAAAGCTATCATAATCAGAAAACAAACCCTTATTTACTATAACTATTCACTAGGCTAACCATTCGAGAAGCAGATAGGGGGAGATGATTACCTCAGTTGCAGCCACAAGTTCGTAGAATTCCCGGAGCACCATTTTTGTCAATAATTCTGTTCTCACTATCACAGGTTTCCCGACAGTGAGAGTACCCGTCTTATCGAAAACAATGCAGTTCACCTAGAAGACAGTCATAAACATATTCACGTGTAAGTAAAATACAGCCAAAATCTTGAAAGCTTTTACAGATGACACAGCATACAGCCAATGACCAATTTGTCCATTTTAACTTTCAACCAAGTGCAGAGAGATAGGAATGAAGCACAAGAAAAATCAGCTTGATATTTGATACTGATATCCAAAAAACCTATTTACCTTCACCTAGCATAACATTAACAAACAACAGTACTTCATCTTGAGAACTGAGAAATGATATGAAGTGAACACATTAGCTGATACTCCTTTCCTAAAAGGCTAAAACATATTTGATGTTGGATTAGGTTGCAGAAATGGCTCTCAAACACCACTTGATATTAATGGTTTTTCCTATGTTTATTTTCTTCTTGCCACTTTATTAACTGTTCAATTCTTAGCCGATCGATAAAGACAAAGTAAATCCAGAATTCAAGGGACTGATCAAATGTGAAATGCTGACCTTATGTGCACTCTCTAATGCCTGCCCTCCTTTGATGAGCACACCCTGAGATGCACCAACTCCAGTCCCAACCATAACCGCAGTTGGCGTCGCTAAACCCAAAGCACAAGGGCAGGCTATGACCATAACAGATATTCCAAACTGCAAAGCAAGCTCAAAGCTGTCCATTGAAGACGGTATCCAAGACTTTGGGTAAACATGATATCTTCCCGCCAAAAACCAGGCAAGCCAAGTCGTGAACGAGATCACAATCACCTGCATAGGAACATCCATCCATCCCATTAGGCCCTCATCCTCCGCAAGCACAAACAATGATTCAACAAAACAAACAAATTCCTTCATTTTCATGACATAAAACAATTAATAATTACCAGAGGCACAAAGTATTTGGATATGCGATCAGCAAACTTCTGCACAGGTGCTTTGGCCATCTGCGCTGACTCCACAAGGCGAACAATCTGAGAAAGAGCACTCTCCGATCCTACCCTCGTCGCCTTAATATGCAAAACTCCATTCTCATTCACAGTCCCTCCAATAACAGTGTCCCCTTTCCTCTTCGCCACGGGACGCGCTTCCCCCGTGATCATGCTCTCATTCACGTGACTCTGCCCCCACACAACAAACCCATCGGAAGCCACTTTCGCCCCAGGAACAACCTTAATCACATCATTCTTCTGCACCAACCTGCTATCAATCTCCTCCTCCCCAACAACATTCCCATCAGAGTCCAAAGTCAGCAAAACCGCCGTGTCCGGTGTCAAGTTCATGAGCTTCGCAATCGCATCAGACGTCTTCCCCTTCGCCAAAATCTCGAGATACTTCCCAAGCAGAATGAACGAAATAAGCATCGCACTAGTCTCGAAGAAATCACCCCCCTCAAAATGCGGAGAAGTAGCAGCTCTCAAAACAGAGTAAACAGAGTAAAAATACGCTGCGTTTGTCCCCAACGCAATGAGAACATCCATGTTCGCAGAGCCACGGCGTAACGATTTATAAGAACCGTAGTAAAACCGCCAGCCGAGTACGAACTGAACCGGCGTGGACAGCACCCACCGTGTAACCTCCCCCACGGTAAGCATGTTTACTATTTTTGCATCAAAAACGTCCTTAATTCCAGGGATATACATAAACACCATGGAGGTTAGAAACACAGGAATAGTAAACACCAAGCTCCATAAGAAAGATTTATAATACCGCCTTGTTTCCTCTTGTCTGTGAGAGTTTCTCTGTCCTTGTTCGGTAGGATATATCTTCGCCTTGAAATTCCCATTCCCTGTTTGCTGAATCACGTTGATCAAATTTCTGGGTCCTGTGAGGTCCGGTCTGTAAGAAACCGATATTTTGCTGAATTCCACGGTAAAGTCCACCACAAGGACTCCTGGAAGTGTCCGCAGAGAATCTAGAATTAGTTTCATGGAAGCGTCGTCGGTTACCGGGCCTTCCACGTGAAGGTCTATCTTGGTAAGGTCTTCGCTTGAGCTAATGAGCACGGCTTCGAATCCGGCATCTTCTATGGCTTGCAGAATGTCGTTTGGAGAGAGGAGGAGATTTGGGTTGTAGTGGACTTGGGCCTCTTCGGTGGCCAGGCCCACGTGGGCTTCGAGGACCCCGTGAAGGCCTTGTAAAGCGGATTCTAGCGTGGAGGAGCAGGAGGTACAGGTCATGCCTTTGATTTGGATGCGGCATACTTTAACGGATTTGTCGTCAGTGCCGTCGCTGAGTAAGAGCGCTTCGAAACCCGCGTCTTCGATGGCCTCGCGAATGGTCTCTTCCTGAAAGAACGAAAAAAAAAGTGGAAGAGTGAATGAGAAGAAGAAGGATGGAGAGAGAGTGTGTCTGGCTTACGTTAACGAAAGAGGGGTAGAAGATGACGTGGGCGCGGTTGTTGAGGACGTCGACGATGGCTTCGCGGATCCCGGGGAGGCGTTTGACGGCCTTCTCGACGGATCCGGCGCAGGCGGCACAAGTCATTCCGACGACGGAGAAAAGGGCGGTGGAGTCTGAAAGCTCCTGGACGGTGGTGGCGGGCTGTCCCTTGGGGTATTTAGGCATGGAGGGGTAGTGAGGTCGCGGCGAGAGGTTTCGCCAGCAACTTAACGCTAACAACTTCGCCATCGCTTTTTTGGACAAGTAGTAAGCAACACCACTCAGGTTCGTAAATTTTAACTCATACCACTACCAGGTACCCTTTTTATATTGTCAACCATGGCAATCTCCCTCCATACGCTTTTGACTTTAAACTGAGACGGCTTCTTTGGTGGGTCCTCTTTTTTCCTTTTTTTAGTCGGTGGGCCATTTACTTACGTGGGCTTAACGCAACTTTGGGTTGGGAGGGCGTTGAAAGTTGGACCAAGCCACTTCACGGCCCAGAATTAGGATTCTTCACAAAGAAGCCCAATACGTTAGGTGAGGGTTATAGAATAGTTGAATTGTATGGTCAGTTTTAATTAGAATAATTGCCTATATATTCTGTCTATTTTTATGCTTTGAAGATTTTATCGAATATGTTCTTTTCTTCTTGGCTTTTCAAATATTTTTATAATTTATTGAGTTAGAAAAAGACAATTCCGTGAAACTATGGAGTGGGTAATACAGTGCCATACCATTGATTGATCCAGAAATCAAAGTTTCTACGTAAATGACTGCATTAGTTATATGAAAATTGAAACGAGAGAAGATGTACAAACACTAGTATTAATGTATACATTTTTTATTGCTTACGGGAGCATTAAGAACTTGTCATCATTGGAACCTTTTGCCATTCTCTCCTTATATATTTTATTTGATTGATTGTGGTATTTCTTTATTGGGCCTCTGAGACGTCACGGATTACGTTTGGAGGCCGGCGGCCGAAGTTGACTTGGATTCTAGAATGAAAGCCCATTCAGTAATAGGCTTGTAAAAATCAACACGTTCAGCCGACCATGGCCCACAATCCAATTCGTATTATTTGGGCCTTATCACCTTGGTTTTTTTATATATACAAGGGGCCAACTATCTGAGAACGTAGATCGTTGATGAAAAGCGGTCCAAATCTTTGGTGCCCAATTCCAAATTGGCAAGCTTACCCCCCACTTAAAAAGAATATAAGATATGCGTCTTCAAAAATAACAAATATAACTTTTTTTATTCGTAGAAATTGAATAAATATAGAAACTCTTTTGATTTAAAGTAATAGTTTTAACTGTGTAAGTTTAAGTGTTCTTTCTATATGGAACATATCATATTTATGGAAAATTTTCTTTTTTAATGTTTGTTGGATAAGATTAAGTGATTCGAAAGGTACAAAATATAGATTACTAGAAAAATAAGTTTCAAAATTTAATAAATTAATTCTTGTTTAAACTTCCAAAATTTTGATAACAGAATTATTATTCTTGTCAATTTCGTAAACTTGATAAAAGAAGACATTTTATGACTGATATACTTATCGTCTAATGAATTATCCATGTTACCAACATATCACTTAAAAGGACGACATGACTTTATTACTAAGTAGCTGAATCCTTAAGTTTGAAATGATAGGAAAACATTTATAACAATTGGCATGCATTAATGAATTAATTGAATTAGAGATCAATATAAAAGAAATAATTAAAATCTAAAAAAACAAAGAGAGTCGAATTTAATATGTTAGATTTGAATCTTATAAACCAAAACATATTAGACTCATCTCATATCCCTAACAAATTCGAATTTTATTAAAACGAAAGTACCTAATTAATCACTAAGTTTAGAAATTTCAGCAATTACACTTTTCCTCTAAAATGGAAAAAGAAAGTGCTTAAAAAGTATTTATCCCCAAATTTAATTGGATAGTTATTGGTTATTTGGGACACATGATTTGTCTAATTAAGGCCTCTCCTAATTTGGAACACCTAATTAAAATTAAGGTTGGTGCATTATATAGAGTTGAGAAAGTATCGGGAAGGAAGCAAAATAGATTGCAACGCACCCATCCATTAATTTTCAGCCACTTTCTATTCCCTAACCGCTATCTTAGTCTTCTCAAAGTTCCACCTCTCGTGGCTCCCTAAAACAAGGATCTTTATCTGTTATTTCTATCCATAATTTTCATTAAGTCTCTTGCTCCCATTTCCATTCTCTATTGCTCCCACCCCTTTCTTTTCATACACTTTTCAAAGGGCGCTTCTACCTCATTGCTGGCAAAATGGTATTCTATATTATCCATTTATCTTCTTTATCATTGAACCTGTTAGTTGTTGTATAATACTTGTTTCTGCTTTGTCACTAACGACATATCCTGATGACAAGAATTGGGTTCTTCTTACCCTCCTTCCACTTTTTGAAAAATTGGACCTTTGAATGTCAATTAGTATCACCAATTCATATTCATATGTTTCCATTGTATATTACAACTGAATTAATATTTGACATTTCATACAATTGGAAGAATGAAACTTGAGAGGTGATAAGATCGATCATGTCTAGGACAATGAAAAGTCATCTCGTAATGTGCATGCATGCACGCCCCTTTTGTCAAAAGATGCTGATACCGATTATTTTCAACTATTCTTAAATTCTCGTATATCCCGACAAAAGGAACTGTCGGGTCAGTCTATTAAAGTTAATTGCTGTTTTTATACATCCTTTTGAATTTGGGAATCAGAAACATGCAAATTCTGAATTCTTACCCTAACTAAACACGCTGAAAATCTGTAATTGCATGGAAAAATCAGTAAACACGAGTTTAGATAAAAAAAAAAAAAAAGCATGTTGTGACATGTGACAAAGAATGAATATATAGAAATCTAGAATTCTTAATGATCAAAACGTTTTATGACAAAAAATTGTGGAGCAGGCAAATGCAGCGTCCGGAATGGCTGTGCATGATGACTGCAAATTGAAGTTTCAGGAGCTTAAAGCAAAGCGGATCTACCGATACATTACGTTCAAAATTGAGCAACAAGAAGTTGTGGTCGACAAAATAGGGGAACCGACAGAAAACTATGACGATTTTCAGGCCAGTTTGCCAGCTGATGAGTGTCGCTATGCCGTCTATGATTTTGATTTCACAACTGATGAGAATTGCCAGAAAAGCAAGATCTTCTTCGTTGCATGGTACTAAGTTTATAAAGTGCACTTCACTTGGTTAATAAACTAGAGTCACTTCGGCACAATAAAAACCAAAATCACTTTTATATTCTACTCTAAGACAAACACACATGTTGTTGAACAAACTGTTTAATAATGTTTGTGTGTTGATGATATACTGTGTGCAGGTCACCAGACACTTCAAAGGTGAGGATGAAGATGGTGTATGCAAGTTCCAAGGATAGATTCAAGAGGGAACTAGACGGCATTCAAGTCGAACTGCAAGCAACTGATCCAAGTGAGATGAGCTTGGACATTGTAAAAGCGCGAGCCCTCTAAGTCCCCCCTTTTGCTGTCTCAGCTCTCCTTCACAGTAAAAATTAACTTTTTTTTCCTAACGGTTTGACAACATCGGGGGCCATATTGTTATTGTCTATTTTAGCCAGGATTTAATAACGACAAATCCAAAATGGCATGTACTATTATAATGCATCTTTCTTCCAAACATTCTTCAGTTTTCCATTGATCTTGGTTAGTTTCAAGAGACAATGTGGGTGGCTGGATCAAGATTAAGTTGCTTCTATTATAGGTTGCTGGTCTGACAAGTTGCCAATCAAAACCACTTGGTTTTTTTCACTTGGAAGATGATTTTATGTAAAACCATTTATTATATACCTCTCTTTTTTACTTCTCTTGTTTGAAGTAGATCACAGGCACCGTACATTATTAACACGCTTTTCTTTTTAAGTTATAATATTTATACGCTGAACACACTTCCATACCTAACACTACAACATATAAACAAACTGAAGAGTGCATCGCACTGACATGACAATTGAAATGTTTCTTTCGTTTCATCTAAACTGAAATGGCCAGCTATCTTGACGAATACTGGGTAACAAGCCCAAAAAAAAATAATACAGAATAAGATTTCCATAATAACTCAAACACTGCTTTGAGCTTTGTAAAACGCGACCCTTACAAAGTTATAACATACTTCATAAAAATCTCTGAAAAATACACAAAGTAAACACTTGTCGAATACAATCTTGTTCTATTTAACAATTTCTGAACTTGTACTACTAGTCCACTAGTCCTATACAACGAAACCTTCTCGTGCTTAAAGCCAAACACATACCCTTTATGAGCAATCATTTACAATAGAAATGAAATTGAAGAGTAAGAGAAAAGGAAGAAAGTAGTCAGAAAAAGTATTACTAGTGTGTGTGTGTTTCGCTGCTTTAGTGTAGATCTGTTAATTTAGTGTGTGTGATGTATTAAGATAAAAGTGCAAGTTCAGCCCAAGCCAAAGATGACGACTTAAGCTCCGAGCTTACTGATGTGTCAATTCTGTTCTCCAGCATGCTACATAATTCTCGCATAGATGGATGCGCAGTTTTATCAGGGTTGATACAGAGAGTTATTACCTCGCATATCACTTTGAGGTCTTCATGTCTAAAATGCTTCAGTTCAGGATCCACCACGCTTGACATTTCATCTGGCCTTTCGAGGTAGTCCTTGGCCTGCAGCACAAATACACATGTAACAAATGCGGCTTAGCCAAAATACACACTCTTCCAGGTTTGTGTGAGGCTTTTTAAACATCAAATTTCGGGAAGTTCCTTACCCAGTCAACCAAGTATCCTTTGTCCTTACAGTATGGAGGTCTCCCGCTGATTAACTCCAGTAGAAGTATCCCAAAAGCAAATATGTTTCCTTCGGTGTCAAGATGGCGTGCTTCAAGGGAGTTTGGAAGGACACAGATAGCACCTTGGCTGCCAATGGAACCAGAATTCTTTTCTGATCTTTCAAGAATTGTCTTCCAACTTTCAAAATCTACCAACTGCAATTCAGGTTCATGACAATGAGTAAGCAAGCTTTTGGGTCTCCAACACGTTATACTATATAAACATAGCTGCAAGTTACTTTATTTCTGCTCATTCTTGATTGCAAGAAGATATGACCACAACTGTAATTGGTAAATTTGAAGATTTGAACTAGCTAGTGACCGCACCTTAGGGGAAAATTCCTCTGTAAGGTATACAGCACTAGAATTCAGCTCTGAGATGGTAAATGGAGGCTCCACTTCGGTATGCAAATACCTGAGTCCGCGTGCAATGCCTATGGCAATCTTCATACGCCGTGTCCAAGAGAATTGACATCCTTCTTCATCTGCAGTGATAATTGAATGTTGAAGGAAATGAAACGCTTAAGATATGTTACATGTACACCACCTGAGAAACTTGACTTACAACAATGTAGGTGATCATGAAGTGTCCCATTTGACGCATAATCAAAAACCAACATCCTCGTAAATGGAGTGTCCTCTCTACAATAACCAAGTAGTTTTCCTATATTCTCATGATTTAACCTTGCCAAGTCTGCCACCTGAATGACATTAATAGCATAAGTAAATATTAAAAGATTGGGACAACTATTTGTCTGCAAATTCTAGCAGGCTGTTGCCATAGGAAGATTTCCATTTACCTCTCTCTGAAAATAGAGCTCAAGATATCCTGTCCAATGCTCCTCCTTGATGCAGAGGGAAATCACAGCAATCTCAGGCCCACCTTTCATTGTTCCCTTGTAAACCACACTGTCTGGTGAGGACCCAATAATGTTGCTGAAGTCTTCACAGGCCACTTCAAGCTCTTGTCTGCTATACCTTCTCACATCCTTCAACATCTCAGGGTCTGCGATTTAATAGAACCAATTATGTTAAGAACAGCTCTAGAACTATTAGGTGTAAATAGAAAGTTGGGAAAACAGACAAAAGAATCTACATACCTATGTATACTGCCGTATGATCCTTCTGGCTTCCAGATTTTTTCCAAGGAATGATAGATGATTTTTTCTTACATCTCTGAAAAGCAGCAAGAACAGCAACCAGAAAGAGAGAGCCCACCATAGTCCCAGTTACTATTTCTAGAGCCAAAAGCCAAACAGGTTTTGACCCTCCGTGATGCTTGGACACATATTCAGCAGGTTGGTGACTAGGATTCACCACTGGCTGGCTCTTGGCACTGGCAGGAGAAGCACCCGCTATGAAATAATAGTTCAGTGTTAGATGCATAAATTGGAAGGAGCAAGTATTGTGCTGTGTATATTGAATTTGACAAAATTCTTATCTATAAAAAAGTACATAGATCTATTCTCAACACAGGCTTGGGTTTTCAAGACTGGGCTCATTCCATTTCTTTCCCATGATTCAAAATTTATGAGGTGTCTATGAAGGGCATTTAATTCATGCCTTCAATCCTGAGTTCTTGAAAGGTAATGTGAATACATACCGCACTGTATAGAAGGTCGCTGCTTTAAATCCTGGCTCTGGATGCAATTCCCTTGAAAGCTTAACCTGCCAGACATAGTATATGAATACTAAATAATATAGTGGAGGAGTAGAATGTCAACATGACCAGAGTATCAGAAAAGTACCTCGGAAGATACTCCAAGCATTTGGGTATACTACCAACTAAAAAATTATATGAGAAGTCGGCTACTTTCAACTGAGACGAACGACACAAGCCAGTTACGTTCTCCTTCGACGCATACCTGAAGAAGTCATGCAAATTTATTAGAGACAGATTATAAAAATTCAAATTTTGACTGGTTGAACTTGATCTTTTACACTTAATGTTGAATCTGACTGCATGTTTTTCAGCCACAACAGATATAAGCTGTTTCATAACCCAAAGGACGTTTAAGTCTCCCTAATGAAATCCTTTTGAATGGCTCCTGAACAAGTTGAAAACTTGACACTAGTCTCATTGGCAATAATAGATTATCCTACTCCATTTTTGCATGAATCCTTAATATCTACTTCACAACAACAAAAACTTCCAAGATAAATCTAAACCACTATAATATACAAAAAAAAAAAAAAAAAAAAAAAAAAAAAAAAAAATTAAATTATTTAATTAAAAAAAAAAAAAAAAAAAAAAAAAAAAAATAAAAAAAAAAAAAAAA